>Ga0209495_1001466_pt1 | contig 16488 bp, 14 predicted proteins | sample EN1Hudsemesocosm_FD_184629 | JGI IMG/M metagenome (GOLD analysis project Ga0209495, IMG submission 184629) | Methane-oxidizing microbial communities from mesocosms in the Hudson Canyon - EN1E Hudson Canyon (SPAdes) (version 2) | ecosystem: Environmental > Aquatic > Marine > Cold seeps | place... | reverse complement strand
TCGGCTTGGAATTTTTCTACTTCAACAATAAGTTCCTTAATCTTGTTTAGCATGATCTTTGCTTTATCTCATCGAAGTAAAGTCGATAAGTGAAAATTTGTATATTTGGCTTTTACCAATTGCGCAATATTACTAAATATTAAGGACATATGAAACGTAAATCACTCGGCATTGTAGGCTTGTTTGTAGCCCTATTCAGTATTATCACTTGTATTAGCTCTTGCGAGGTAGTGCATACTTACAAAGCAGAAGTAAGAGTTGTAAACTCTAATGGAGCACCCATGAGTGGTGTTGATGTAACAACAAATGTGGATGTTGACCAAGCACATGTTGTTTATAGAACTGCTGTTACCGATGGTTCGGGTAGAGTTTATTTCACGTACAACAACGTAGCGATATTAAAAGTTAACGCTGATAAAGGAAATTATCATGGCGAAGGCTTAATCGTTTTAGAAGAAGATCAAGAAGTACAAGTAACAGTTGTCGTATATAACTAAAGGGTAATTCCGCTTGCTTCAAAGTATAATATAGCAGCTTCCTTCATTAATATGGTTTGTTCACCAGGCTTTAATGGAGGAAGTTTTTCATTTACTGCATAATGAGGCCAGCCATCTTTATCACGACCTTCTAATTCATAATAGCCATAGTTGCTCAGTAATCTGCAAATGGCAATATGTAGTAAATCCATTTTTTCTTCTTTGGAAAACTCACGATAGCCTTTCCCTAACTCTTGAATACCAATAAGAAACAAGATGGCTTGAAGATCTAATTCTTCTCCTTCACCAAATTCATTAGAGACGAAAGTCACTAGTTTTTCCCACTTTTCCTTAGATTCTGGATTCCTCATTTTGAAATATTTTGCGACAAAAGTACGATGTTCTTTGGAATCTACATTTCTCCGCGTAAATTTATCCTATGAATTATTTCGACTATTTACTTTTACTCCCTGTAGTGTATGGCCTGTATAGGGGTTTTACGAAGGGGCTTATTATAGAGTTAGCTTCATTGGTAGCTCTTGTAGCAGGTGTTTATGGTGCTATGCACTTCTCTTCTTTCACTTTTGAGTACTTGAGTGCGTTTGTGGAAATTGAAATGGCTTATTTGCAATTAGCTTCCTATGGTTTAACTTTTCTATTAATCGTTTTGGTGATTACTCTAACCGGTAAAATATTGACAATGCTGGTAAAGATGGTTGCTTTGGGGGTCGTCAATCGAATGATGGGTGCTATTTTCGGTGGTCTAAAAGCACTATTGATCTTGTCGGTTTTATTGATGTTTTTCGACAGACTCAACAATCAATTTGGGATAGTAAAGATTGAAGTTTTAGATGCCTCTGTTTTGTATAGCCCTATACTAACTCAAACTCAAAATATATATCCAAATGTATTGGAGGAGTTTGAGAAACAAAAAGGTGCATTAAAACCCTAGGAGTAATCTTATTTGATTGATTCTCAATCGAATTTATTAAATTGCATAAAATAAACTCAGATTATGCAAGTCTCAAGATTAACATTTCTGTATTCTTTCTTCTTTCTTTTAATAGAGATTTGTGCGCAAGATTGTGACAACTATATTTTACAATTAAATACTGGAGATTGGGCAGAAGAATACTCCTGGTCAATCACCGATGATCAAGGTTTTTTAATTGATACTTCATCAATTAGTTATTTAAATTACACAGAATATCTCGACACAATTTGCTTAGAGGAGGCATGTTATTTTTTCAATTTGTATGATAGTTATGGAGACGGTTGGCAAGGAGGCACTTACAGTTTTCTTTCTGATTCAGGAACATTAATTGCTTCTGGTCATATGGAGGGGAGTTATTTTAACAGCTCTCAAGGTTTTTGTGTCCCAGAAGAAATAGTAGAGCCTTGCTCGGCAAATAGCTTAATTCTAACAATTACAACCGGGGGTAGTGCTGAAGAAATAAGTTGGTCTATATACGATAGCCTAGGTACAGTTTTGGATACTAGTGATTTTTATGAGCCTTATGAATACTTTAATTATACCACTTATCAGCATGATATTTGTTTGGTAGATGGCTGCTATTATTTTAACATGTACGATAGTTATGGAGATGGTTGGCAAGGAGGCTACTTGATTGTAGAGGATGATCAGTCAAATATAGTTTCTGTTGGAGATTTACCCACAGGATTTTATGGTGAGATTTCTTTTTCATTGAATGCAGATTGTGAATTTGAGATTTGTACAGATGAAAATGCAAATAATTATAATGAAGGTTCAAGTTCTGGGTGTATTTATTTTTCTCATAATACAAGCTTATTTGGGCAATGGTCAGATGAGAGTTTGCCTATTAATGGTTTAGATGGAAGTTATACAGATGTATATGGCTATGAAAAAGAGGGTAGGGAATTTGCTATTATTGGTTCTACAAATGGAACACACATTATAGATATAAATGAAGCTGGAAATTTAATTGAGATTGCTTTTATACAAGGAGCTTATTCAGGTTCGGGTGTAACCCATAGAGATTATCATACTTTTGGAGATTACTTGTATGCCGTATGTGATCAAGGAGCTAGTACACTTCAAGTTATTGATCTGTCTAATCTTCCTGAATCTGTAGAGATTGTTTATGACTCTGACGTGCTTTTCAGTCGATCACATAATATATTTATTGATACCATTTCTCAAAAATTATATTCCTGTTCAACAGAGGGATACGATGATTTGGGTAATTATTGGACTTCTACTCTATGTGTTTATGACATTTCTAGTCCTTTGCAGCCCAGTCTGTTGCATAATATGAATGAGTATATGCCAAACACACATGACATATGGGTAGACAATGATACAGCGTTTATAAATTGTCCAGGAAATGGAACACTTGTTTGGGAGTTTGATGGACAACCAAGTCAAATTTCTTCATTTACTTCATATCCAGATTTCGGAACTAATCATTCCGGGTGGAAATCGGGGCATACCTATGTTTTTGCAGAAGAGAATAGTGGTTATGATGTAAAAGTTGTTGATGCTTCTGATGTGTCAAACTTAGAGCTTTTGGCTACCTTAAATTCTAATGTAAATGAGTTTTCAATAGCTCATAACTTGATGATTAAAGATGATTTAGTATACATCTCCTATTACCAAGATGGGCTTCAGGTTTTTGATATATCGAACCCTGTGAACCCAATCCAGGTTGCTTATTATGATACATATATGCCCGAAAACACTGGAGGTTACGCAGGTGCATGGGGGATATATGCTTTTTTACCTTCCGGAAACATTCTTATCTCCGATGTTCAGTCTGGTTTGTTTGTGTTAGAAATGAATTTGGTGCAAGAGCAAGAGATTGATCTAAATGAAGGGTGGAATATGGTTTCCACTTATATGGATGCTAGTGATTTAACTGCTGAAATGTTTGTTGAGGCTATTGTGGATGATGTGATAATTATGAAAGATAATATAGGCTCGGCCTATCTTCCAGATTGGGATTTTGATGGGATTGGATTATTGAATCACGGTGAAGGCTATCAAATTAAAACCCTTATTGAACAGAATCTTCTCGTTAATGGCGAGTTTGTATCTACCACGAATATTGACTTATCTACAGGCTGGAATATGATTGGTGTTTTGTCTCAAAGCCCTCAAAGTATCGAAGAGGTTTTATCTTCTTGTACTGATTTGGTGGTTATCGCAAAAGATGGTTTTGGTGTGGCTTATTTGCCACAGTGGAGTTTTAATGGTATTGGTGATATGTTACCCGGACAGGGCTATCAAATAAAGATGCTCTCTGAAGCACAAATAAATTTTGAAGAATAAAAAAACGTCCCGAATATTCGGGACGCTTTTTTTTATTTGTTGATGGCTTTTACGCCAGGAAGTTCTTTCCCTTCTAGATATTCGAGCATGGCCCCACCACCGGTAGACACATAACTCACTTTATCTTGCATATTGAATTTTTTCACTGCGGCAACAGAATCGCCACCCCCTACTAAAGAGAAGGATCCATTTGCAGTAGCATCTGCAATTGCATTGGCAACAAACTTCGTCCCTTCAGCAAATTTTTCCATTTCGAATACGCCCATAGGTCCGTTCCAAAGAATGGTTTTAGAATCTAAAATCGCTTCACGGTAAATAGTTTTAGTCTTATCGCTAATGTCTAATCCCATCCATCCATCTTCTACTTTATCGATGTCGGTAACAGCGGTGTTTGCATCGTTAGAGAATGCGTCGGCATTTAAAGAGTCTACAGGAATCAATAATTCAACGCCTTTTTCTTTGGCTTCAGTAATTAATGAAAGGGCAAGGTCTAATTTGTCGTTTTCGACTAATGAAGAACCTACATTTCCGCCCATTGCTTTAGCAAAGGTATAAGACATCCCTCCACCGATAATAATTTTATCCACCTTATCCATCAACTTAGTGATGATGGTGATTTTAGAAGAAACTTTCGCTCCACCCATAATAGCGGCGATTGGTCGTTCACCTTCATTCACCACTTTTTCTAAGTTGGTAATCTCGTTTGCCATTACGTATCCAAAGCATTTGTTGTTGCCAACAAAGTCAGCTATTACTGCCGTAGAAGCATGTGCGCGGTGAGCAGTACCAAAAGCATCATTCACATAGATGTCTGCAATTGAAGAAAGCTTTTCTGCAAAAGCAGCATCACCTGCTTTTTCTTCTGCATAAAAACGCAAGTTTTCTAACAATAAAACTTCTCCTTTTTGAAGATTGTTTGCAGCCTCGTTTACATCCTCACCAATACAGTCGTTTACAAACTTTACAGTAAGATTTAATTGATTTGAAAGATGCTTTACAATATGTTTTAAAGAGAATTTATCTTCAGGACCATTCTTAGGTCTTCCTATATGCGACATTAAGATCACCGATCCACCATCGCTAAGAATTTTATTGATAGTAGGAATAGCAGCGCAAATTCGTGTATCGTCTGTAATTTCAAAATTAGCGTTTAAAGGCACGTTAAAATCTACTCTTATTAAGGCTTTTTTGCCTTCGAAATTAATCTGATCTATCGTTTTCATAGCGCAAAAGTAAGTCTTCTGTTTGGTACAGTAAAGCATAAGTGTTAATTAGGTGATTTTAAGTATTACATGCATAGCTTTTCGGGTTTCAGTACGCAGTTTTACCTCTTATTCTCGCTCAGTAATCATTAGTAATTAATCATTCATAAGTCAATGCAAATTGTATCTTTGAAAGATGTTATTTAAAGAGCTTTTAGGTCAAGATAAATTGAAAGAATTGTTGACGCAATCGGTACGCGAAGAGCGTGTGCCACATGCTCAACTTTTTTTAGGTTCTAAAGGTTCTGCAAATTTAGGGCTTGCCTTAGCTTTTGCTCAGTATATAGGTTGTACAAATAAACTCGAAGACGATTCCTGTGGTACATGTCTTTCTTGCGTGAAACATCAAAAATTTGCACATCCAGATTTACATTTTGTTTTTCCTGTTGCCACTACAGCATCGGTAAAAACAAAGCCTGTTAGCAAGAATTTTTTAGTGGAATGGAGAGCGCTATTGAATGATAATGCGTATTTTTCTCTGTTCGATTGGCTTAAATATATTGGCGTAGAGAATAAGCAAGGGATTATTTCTGTTGAAGAAAGTGCTCATATCATGAAAGATTTGAGTTTGAAACCCTACGAAAGCGACACGAAAATTATGTTGATTTGGATGCCTGAAAAGATGAATATTCAGGCGGCAAATAAGTTATTGAAGATTATCGAGGAGCCACCTCATAAGACGCTCTTTTTGTTGGTAGCAGAAAGCGCCGAAAATATGTTGGCTACGGTTTTATCGCGTACTCAATTGTTAAAAGTCCCTAGGTATTCTGACACCGAGGTGACAAATTATTTAACGAGTCGTGGTATAGAGCAAGGAAAAGCTCAAATGATTTCAGCTTTAGTAGAGGGTAATATCAATGAGGCCCTTCAATTAGCTGAACACGCTGAAGATGCAGAGGAAAATTCTTTGCGGTTTGTACAGTGGATGCGCTTATGCTTTAGCGCTTTACAAGTAAAAGATATTGATAAATTGGTGCAATGGTCTGAAACGATGGCTAAGGCAGGAAGAGAAAATCAAAAGAGTTTCCTTCTGTTTGCATCTAATGTAGTGCGTGATGCATTACTGAAAAACTATGGTGTTGACGCAATGATGAAAATGAATGTTGGCGGTCAGAACTTCACTATGGACAAGTTTGCTCCGTTTATCCATGCCGATAATTGCATGGAAATAATGGAGGAGCTAAATATGGCGCAGCTGCATATTGAAAGAAATGCAAATCCTAAGATTTTATTCTTAGATACTTCTTTTAAAATTGCTCGTTTGCTCCATAAAAAATTAAAACAGGCTATAGCCTGATAAAAACATAAAAATGGCGTGTACGAATTGTTCAACAACCGCGGGTAACGCCCCAGGTTGTCAAAGTAAAGGAGCTTGTAGTACTGGTAATTGTGGTAAAATGCCTGTTTTCAACTGGCTCTCAAATATGAGTTTACCTACTGGTCAAGAGCCTTTCGATATCTTAGAAGTACGTTTTAAAAACGGGCGAAAAGAATTCTTCAAAAATAAGAATAACTTAAGTGTTCAAATGGGTGATACCGTTGCGGTAGAAGGAAGTCCTGGACACGATATAGGTGTGGTTTCCTTAAAAGGAGAGCTCGTTCGATTGCAAATGCGTAAAAAGAAAGTTGGTCTGGATAGTGAAAAGGTGAAGACCTTATATCGTCACGCTTCAGAAAATGATGTTGAGAAGTGGAGCCTAGCTCGATCTCGTGAGAAAGAGGCGATGTATAAAGCCCGTGAAATGGCTTCGAGCTTAGGTTTGGAAATGAAAATTGGTGATGTAGAGTTTCAAGGCGACAATATAAAAGCCATTTTCTACTATACCTCTGAAGGTCGTGTTGATTTCCGTGAGTTGATAAAAGTGATGGCGGATGATTTTAAAGTCCGTATAGAAATGCGCCAAATCGGTACACGTCAGGAAGCTCAGCGTATGGGTGGTATTGGTTCTTGTGGTAGAGAATTGTGTTGTAGCACCTGGCTTAACGACTTCCGTTCGGTAAGTACAAGTGCTGCTCGCTACCAACAATTGTCATTAAATCCGCAAAAATTAGCTGGACAATGTGGGAAACTTAAATGTTGTTTAAACTATGAGTTAGATATGTATGTGGAGGCTACAAAAGGTTTTCCAGATTCAAATGTAAAGTTGAAAACAAAAAAAGGTGATGCCTTTATGCAGAAGATGGATATCTTCAGACGTAAACTATGGTACTCCTATATTAAAGACCCTTCTAAATTTATAGAACTGAGTTTAGATAAGGTTCAAGAAATTCTTGCAGAAAACAAAAACGGTAAACTCCCAGAATCTCTTGAGATGTATATTCAAGCCTTTGTGGAAGAGGTGAAGCCAGACTACGAAAATGTTGTGGGTCAGGACAGTATTACACGTTTTGATACGAGTTCAAAGTCTAAAAAATCTAATAAAAAACGTCCAGCACGTGCTTCTGGCGGACAGAGACAAGGTCAAGGGAATCAAAAGTCAAAACCTAAAGCCGCTAATCCAGCTGCAAAACAACAAGCTGCAGGGCAAGGAAATGCTAAGCCTAAAAGAAGACCCTCTAGACAACGTCGCTTATTAAAGCCAGATGAGAACAAGAGCAATAACAAGAAGGATAATGATGCTAAGAAACCTGAGTAAATTCGGATTTTTCGCAGCCTTGTTACTCCTTATGTCTTGCGATACTCCTAAGGTATATGATGAATATCAAGCGATCAATTCGGACGCTTGGTTGGCAACAGAATCTGTAGATTTTGAAATCGAAATGGAAGCTGTGGAAGGTTCTGTTTTCAATTATTTAATTGGTCTTAGAAACAACAACGACTATCTGTATTCTAACATTTTCTTTTTTGTAGATATAGAAAATCCTGCTGGAGCGCATCAACAAGACACACTTCAATATCTGCTTGCCGAACCTAATGGAAAATGGATTGGCTCTGGTGTAGGCGCAATAAAACACAATCTTTTTAAGTTTAAACAAGAGCAATCTATGGAGGCGGGTATCTACAAGATTAAACTTTCTCATGGAATGCGCGATGAGGTGCTTTTGGGTATAGAAGATATAGGCTTTAGAATTGAACGATCAAATTAAGATGAGCTTGAAAAAGAAATTATCGACTTGGTTTATACGTCTATTTTGGTTGGGGATTTTAGCTCCAATTATAGGTATTGCCGGTGGTGTTTGGTTTGCTTCTATGGGCTGGTTTGGACCTTTACCTTCATTTGAAGAATTAGAGAATCCACAACAAAATTTAGCTACTGAGATCTATGCTTCTGACGGGGTTCTTTTAGGAAAGTTCTTTTACGAGAATCGTTCTCCCGTTATTTACGATCAGTTATCACCACATCTTGTAAATGCACTTATCTCAACCGAAGATGAGCGTTTTAGGGAACACTCTGCAATTGATGCTAAGTCCTTAGCTCGTGCTATAGTTGGTGCTTTAACAGGACAGAGTGCTGGGGGTGGTTCAACGATTACTCAACAGTTGTCAAAAATGCTTTTTACCAATGTATCGAGGTCAAAAATTGAGCGAGTAAAGCAAAAGTTTAAGGAATGGGTTATATCGGTTCGTTTAGAAAGAAATTTTACGAAGGATGAAATCCTAACCATGTACTTTAACAAGTTTGATTTTCTCTACCTCGCGGTAGGTGTAAAGTCAGCAGCTAAAATTTACTTTAACACTACTCCCGATCAGCTCACTATAGAACAAGCCGCAGTATTGGTAGGGATGGCAAAAAACCCATCATTATTCAATCCAAAACGATTTCCAGAAAATGCATTCAACAGAAGAAATGTAGTTTTAGGACAGATGTATCGCAATGGTGTGATTGAGGAAGCAGAAAGAGATTCTCTGGTTACTTTACCAATTGAACTAGATTTTAAACGCACCAATCATAACGATGGTTTAGCGCCTTATTTCAGAGAGTACTTGCGGAAGTATATGAAAGATTGGCTGAAGGAGAATAAAAAGCCCGACGGTACGGCATACAATATTTACGCAGATGGATTGAAAATCTATACTACCATAGATTCTCGAATGCAAGCTTATGCAGAAGAGGCTGTGGCAACACATATGCCTTTTTTACAAGAACAGTTTTACAATCATTGGGATGGAGAAGGCGATGAATTTGTAAACGCTCCTTTCGATGAAGAACTGCGTCAAGGACAAGTTGACACCTTGATGTTGACGGCAATGAAACGCAGTGAACGTTATCGTAAATTACGTAAACGCAAGGCAGAAGATTTAGAGATTAAAGAAGCTTTTAACAGCCCTGCAAAGATGAACGTATTTACCTGGAATGGTGGTGTAGATACGATGCTTACGCCAATGGATTCTATCTTACATTATAAATATCTACTGCAAACAGGTATGATGTCTATGGATCCTCAAACAGGTTTTGTAAAAGCTTGGGTTGGAGGAATTGATCATCATTATTTCCAATACGATCACGTAAAAAATACCAAGCGACAGGTAGGTTCTACATTTAAACCTTTTGTTTATGCAACTGCAATAGATCAGCACAACTACTCTCCGTGTATGACAGTTCCTAATGTACAGGTGATTTTCGAAAAAGAATCATGGGGATTAGAAGAAGATTGGATTCCACGAAATTCTGGTGAGAAATATGGTGGAGAGTTAAATCTTAAAGATGCTTTGGCAAATTCTGTAAACACGGTTACTGCCTATTTAATGAAACAAGTAGGTCCTCGCAAAGTTCGAAAGATGGCTAGAGCTATGGGCTTGAAGAGTAATATTCCTCCAGCTCCTTCTATTTGCCTAGGGACGCCTGATGTTTCGGTTTATGAAATGGTGGGCGCTTATGGAACTTTCGCTAACAAAGGAGTTTATACCAGCCCTATATTCTTGAATCGTATTGAAGATAAAAACGGAGTTGTTTTGGATGAGTTTAGTCCGATGACCAAAGAAGTGTTAAGCGAGGAAAAAGCTTTTGTTATGTTGAACCTTATGCAAGGAGTAACTACCAGAGGTTCTGGAGTTCGCCTGCGATGGAAATATGGTTTTAAAAATCAAATTGCGGGTAAAACAGGAACAACACAAAATCAATCGGATGGTTGGTTTATGGGAGTTGTGCCGAATTTGGTAACTGGCGTTTGGACTGGTGCCGAAGATAGAGCGGTGCACTTTAGGTCGATTACCTTAGGACAAGGTGCAAATATGGCTTTACCTATTTGGGGAGAGTATATGACCAGAGTATATAATGACAAGGATTTAGGGATTTCGAAGGAAGATTTTGAAGAGCCTAATCGTTTAACAATAGAATTAGACTGCGATAAATTTGAGAAGGAACGAATTGACTTTGATGATGATGCAGACAACGAGGAATTTTAATTTTAGCAGATGATTAATAAAGTAGTTGCCAACGTACAAGAAGCTCTAGAAGGAGTGAAAGATGAAATGACCTTGATGTTAGGTGGTTTTGGTTTATGTGGTATTCCTGAGAATAGCATTGCTGAATTAGTGAATAAAGGAACTAAAAATCTCACTTGTATTTCAAATAATGCAGGAGTGGATGATTTTGGTTTAGGCATATTATTACAAGAAAAACAGATCAAGAAAATGATATCTTCTTACGTAGGAGAGAACGATGAATTCGAGCGTCAGATGTTAAGCGGAGAGCTTGAGGTAGACTTAATTCCTCAGGGTTCATTAGCTGAAAGATGTAGAGCGGGAGGAGCTGGGATTCCAGCATTTTTTACCCCAGCAGGATATGGAACTGAAGTGGCAGAAGGTAAAGAAGTAAGAGAGTTTAATGGAAAACCTCATATTTTGGAATCTGCTTTGAATGCTGATTTTGCTATAGTAAAGGCCTGGAAAGGTGATACTGCTGGGAATTTGATTTATAAGGCGACTGCAAAAAACTTTAACCCTATGATGGCAATGGCAGGTACAATTACTGTTGCTGAAGTAGAAGAATTAGTGCCTGCAGGAGAGTTAGACCCTAACGAAATTCACACACCTGGTATTTTTGTTCAGAGAATTTTTCAAGGCGAACGATTTGAGAAAAGAATTGAACAACGAACGACTCGTTAATTAATAATTGATCTTTATCGATTAACAATTATGTTAGACAAAATAGGAATTGCTAAACGTATAGCGCAAGAGCTTCAAGACAATACTTATGTAAATCTGGGGATTGGTATACCTACTTTGGTTGCTAACTATATTCCCGAAGGGATTTCTGTTGAATTCCAATCTGAAAATGGAATCTTAGGTATGGGTCCTTTCCCATTTGATGGGGAGGAAGATGCTGATTTGATTAATGCCGGAAAGCAGACTATTACCGCTTTAGATGGTGCAGTTTATTTTGACTCTGCTACAAGTTTTGCAATGATACGTGGACAACATGTACAGTTGACTGTGTTGGGAGCAATGGAAGTGTCTGAAAATGGTGATATTGCCAATTGGAAAATTCCGGGTAGAATGGTTAAAGGTATGGGTGGAGCTATGGATTTAGTGGCCTCTGCTGAGAATATCATTGTAGCCATGATGCACACCAACAAAAAAGGAGAATCGAAAATTCTAAAACAGTGTTCTTTACCTCTAACAGGTGTTGGATGTGTTAAGAAAATTGTTACTAATCTTGCTGTTTTAGAAGTGATGCCTCAAGGTGGATTTAAACTTTTAGAACGTGCTCCTGGTGTAAGCGTTGAAGACATTCAAAAGGCTACTGAAGGAAGTTTGATCGTGGATGGAGAGGTTCCGGAAATGGATATTTAAAAATAATTGGACGATTTGATGATTTGAAAATTTGATGATGATCAGAGCATATTCATTAATTACTACAATGTGATTTTCCCCTTGATGGGTTTTTAGTCATTCGATTTACATCTCCCGTTTTACAAATACGATTAAAACATTTTTTTCCTCACCCTTTAAACTTTGTCTTTATTGATAGAGCAGTTTCGCAAGAAACAGGGTGAGGTTTAAAGACTAATTATTAATGAACAATTACAAATCATTAATTGATCACTGGTCATTATCAATTAGTTTAAGCTCTTGCCAATGTCAATATAGAGCATTTACAATCCACTTCTTTTTGAAGTGTTTTAATGCAAGCTTCCAGCGTAGCTCCTGTGGTAAATACATCATCAATAATAAGAAGGTGTTTGCTCTGTAAGGTCTTTTTGTTGACCACTTCAAAAGCCTGGCTTACATTATTCCAACGTTCTAATCGGTTCTTTTTAGTTTGACTTTCGGTAAAGACTTTTCTTTGTAGACTATAGTAATCAATACTCGTTTTTCTGATGTTTTGAATTCCTTCTGCAATTAAATCGCTTTGGTTAAAGCCACGGAGTTTAAACTTTTTTGGATGCAAGGGAACGGGAATAATAAGGTCGATGTCGTTGAAGAAATTAGCACCCAATTTTATAGCCAACTCCTCAGCCATATAGATCGCGAGCTTTTTCTGATTTTGATATTTTATAGAATGGAGTACTTGCTGCACACCTTCTTTTTTAGTGAAATCGATAAAAAACGCTCCTTTTTCAACTTCAACTCTACCCCTTAGTGTTTGTTGTATTTTACTTGTATTGGGATGAGATTCTTGAATGAGGTGTAAGTCACATTTTATACATAACTCATCTGTAGGATTTGCTATAATTTGAGAGCAAGCCCCGCAGAGTTTTGGGAAAAACAGATTTAGGATATTATTTAATAACATGGGATTATTATTTCATTCTTTTAAAGATAAGGAATGATTAGAAAATTTGACGATTTGAAAATGATAAATTACCTACTTAGGGGATCATTAATTCGTCATTGTTCATTAATAACTGATAATTATTATTTTCTTTGAGTTTCAAAATACACTTTACTATGCCAACAATAATCTCCTACAATGTCAACGGAATTCGCGCAGCTTTAAAAAAGGGTTGGGCTGATTGGGCAAAGGCTACTAATGCTGATGTAATAGGTTTACAAGAAACCAAAGCGCAGCCAGATCAATTGGATTTATCCATTTTTGAAGAGCTAGGTTATCATCATTATTGGTTCTCAGCACAAAAGAAAGGCTATAGTGGAGTTGCTTTATTGTGTAAGGAAAAACCATTACATGTTGAGTACGGCTGTGGAATTGAGAAATACGATTTTGAAGGACGTGTAATAAGAGCTGATTTCAAGGACTATTCGGTTATTTCTGCATACTTCCCTTCGGGAACAACAGGTGGGGTGCGACAAGATTATAAGATGGACTTCCTAGCTGATTTTCAGGACTACATTAATGAGCTGAAAAAGGAAATTCCGAATTTGATTATTTCTGGAGATTATAATATTTGTCATGAAGAAATTGATATTCACAATCCGGTTTCTAATAAAAAGTCTTCAGGGTTTTTGCCCGAGGAAAGAGCCTGGGTAAGTGCCTTTATAGAAAGTGGCTTTGTTGATACTTTCCGACATCTAAACAAAAATCCACATCATTATTCCTGGTGGTCGTATAGAGCTGCATCGCGCGAGCGGAATAAAGGTTGGAGAATCGATTATCATATGATAAGTGAATCGCTTCTTCCTCGATTAAGCAGAGCAAGGATATTGCCCGAGGCAAAGCATTCTGATCATTGCCCGATATTGGTAAGTATTGAATAAAAAAAAAGCGCCTTCAGGCGCTTTTTTTATAATACGATAACTTGTTTTGTTTGGGTATATGAACCTAAAGAAAAATGCAAGAAGTACATTCCTGGTTTGATATTCGACTGTAGACTTTGAAGGTCTAAGGAATGTAAACCCGCTTTTAGATTGTGTTGACTTACTGACAATTCTCTGCCCAAAACATCTACTAAACTTACCTCAATAGTAAAGGGGTTAAGTAGATTAAATTCAATCAGTGCATTTCCATTATTGGGGTTCGGAAAGACTTCCAAATTAAGGTTGTCAGATGTAAATTCATCTATGCTTAAATTAGGTACGCCAAAGCGTATATTGTCTATATACAGGTAATTTCCATTTGCACCTGTAAACTCAAAAACAGCTTGAACATTTGGTTCCCCAGACCAAGCATTTAGGCTTATTTTTTGCTGTTCCCACTGTGCTGCAGTAGGCGTAAAATCGAAGAAGTAATTTGTAGAAACAGTTGCTAAATTATCGGTGCTTTTTGTAAGTCTATTCGTCCAAGAATTTCCACAATCCCCGGATATTCTCACTTTAAGCTCATCTTCACTTTCGGTGTTTTTTCTTGCATAAGCGTAGTCGTAATACATATAGCAAGGAGCCGAAACATCAGATAGGTCGAATAAAGGACTATAGGCTCTACGAGTACCGTGTTGTTCAAAGTCCATACTTCTTATCCTCATTGAGCCTGAGGAGCTTGTACTACTAGCATTGGATCTATGCCAAGAACTTCCTTCCAACGAATTCTCTATATGCCATTGAAAGGCAATATTAGAATGAAAAGGAAAATCACTATTATTAAAGCTTATAGTATTGGGTGCTTCAAGTATATCTACTTGGCTTTGTACATAAACAGCATTTTCTACTGTTTTACTATTTTCACCTCCACTAGTAACTACGGTAAGGCTTACGTCATATAAGCCTGGCTCAGAATAAATAACCGTAGGGTTTTGTTCCGTAGAGCTTGCTGGTGTTCCACCAGGAAAACTCCATTCAAAGCTAAGTGCTGAGTCGTAGTTCCAAGACAAATCTTCCCACATTAGCTCCATATCTGTACAAGTTACAGAAGATTCACTTTGGAATTCTATATTAGCGAGACAGTCAGGAGCCTCATAGTCATTATGCACCCCTGTAAGCATTAAGTTTTCTTCGGTAGGCAAGTTATTTCTTGCGGCATTAGACCATATATATCCAGTCTCTAAGGCAGTTCTCATTTTACTTCTTTGACCTTCAGTATACATTTTAGCACAAGAAGAGTAGTCCATATAGTTTTGAACATTATCTAAACTACCACAAGTGTTTTGTGTTAGGACACAGCCAAGGTTAGAGCCTATAGTATTTGGAGTGTCTTCTACATAATCATCTGCATCACAATTTTCTTCTACATAATTATCATTTGTGCTTCCCCAGGTATGCGGTAAGTCTAAGTAATGACCGATTTCGTGTGTAAGAGATCTTGAAGAGAAGTTTCCACCATTGGCAGCACCAATGCTTCCAAATTGACTCGATCTAATTACGATACCTGCATTTGCATCTAAATTAGGGGCTGAGCCTGGATAATAAGAATAACCTCCAGCTCCGCTGGCAATATTAGAAACCACCCAAATGTTTAAGTACATTCTAGGATCCCATCCTACAACAGCTTTTACATTTTCCCCGGCATCGTTGGTAAGAGTTGTGTAGGTACGTGTAATCCCTTTGGTACAATTCCCTTCAGGGTCAAGTTTTGCAAGTCTGAATTCTACTCCAACATCAGCTAAAATACCCTGAAATTCATCAATTACTGCAGAGGTGTCGCTATTGAGTTTTTTAAAGTCTTCGTTGATAATACGAAGGGCATCAAAAACCTGTTCATCAGAAATATTACTATTGCCACCAGTGTGCATTACATGAACCACCACTGGAATAACATGGATTTCGTCGGAAGATTTAGTAAGGAAGTTTTCTAAGCGTATAGAATCAGCTTGTTGTAAATATTGCTTTCGAACCTCTTTTAGGCTCGGCTCATTTTCAAGAGCTATTTTCACCATTTCATCTGTACCACACAGTCTATAATCTTGTGCGTAAAGTAGGCTGTTTACGAAGAAACAAAGGAATAATAAATTTCGTGTCATAAGAATTGATATTGTCTGAAACAAATCTACTAAATTAGTGCAGATGAATTCATAAATTAACACAATGAAAGTAAAATATATAATATTCGCGATTTGTATGTCCATCTTCGGCAATTCATGTGTGTCTTTAAAGAAATTTAAAGACCTAGATGCTGATTACTTATCAGCTAACAAAACAAATGAGCTTCTGAATCAAGAGAATAGAGACTTAGACATGGTGAATATGGAGCTGAATGAAAATGTACTGCGTTTATCCAAAAGAACTAGCTCTCTAGAATTAGACACTATTAATTTAGGGATAGATTTTCGTAAAAAGGTTCGCGCTTATACAGATTTAAGTTCTTCTTATGAGATGCTTATTAAGAGCAATTCTACCACGATGGCTAAACAAGCTAAAGAAAATAGGTCTTTAATGGAGCGTTTAGGACAAATGGATATTGATTTACAAGAACGCGAAAGAGCCATACATTCTAGAGAACAAGATGTTTTAGCCTTAGAGAATTTATTAAAGCTAAAAGACGAAAACTTAAATCAACTAAAAAATAGCGTAGCGAGTGCCTTATTAGGCTTTACTGGCGAAGGATTAACGGTAGAACAGCGCGATGGGAAATTGTATGTTTCTTTAGAAAATAGTTTGCTTTTTGCTTCGGGTTCTTGGACGGTAAACGATATGGGTAAACAAGCCATTAATGAATTGGCAAAAGTA
>Ga0209495_1001458_pt1 | contig 16499 bp, 4 predicted proteins | sample EN1Hudsemesocosm_FD_184629 | JGI IMG/M metagenome (GOLD analysis project Ga0209495, IMG submission 184629) | Methane-oxidizing microbial communities from mesocosms in the Hudson Canyon - EN1E Hudson Canyon (SPAdes) (version 2) | ecosystem: Environmental > Aquatic > Marine > Cold seeps | place... | reverse complement strand
TGAAAGCGATGGTATTAGCACCACAGCTGTTACTTTATTGCCTAACCCTACCGGCGTCAGTGCGGTGCCGCTTAATGGTCGGGCTGATTTATCCTGGAGCACAGCAGAACCCAATGCGTTTGTAGAGCGCTATGCAGTTTATGTCGAAGCTTCACCCTTTACTTCGGTAGAGGGACTCACGCCCAAAGCCATCGTCGGTAAGAACGTTAGCAATTATCGCGTCAGCGGCTTAACAAATGATGTACTTTATTATTTCGCGGTCACCACGATCAATACATCAAATGGTGAAAATACTGATGTGAGTACAGTTACGGCAACTCCGATTCTTCAAGGCCCAACGTTTACTGCAGTGGCGTTTGATGATGTCGATGGTAGTGGCACCGTCACCTTGGGAGATCGTTATCGATTTACCTTTAGCGAAACCATGAGCACGGGGGCTTTATCAAACTACTCCTACGGTGCCAACCAACATCTATTGTTAAGTTCTAGTCGAATTTGGGGTGTTGTGAATCCGATTACCTGGAACAAAGACAGTACTGAAGTGACGGTAGAAGTTTCCAGTGGCTATAGTTTGCTGGGTAATGAAACCGTCACTGCCAGTGATTTAGTCACTGACCTGGCCGGTAACCCGGTGATTAACACTATCGATCTAACGACCACGGATTCCATTGCACCCAGCGTGACCTTGATGGCCGCTAACTACATTAGTCCAACGAGTTCTACGGATACCTACCAGCTGACCGTACAGTTCGATTCCAGCATGAATTCAGCAATATTGCCGCAAGTCAGTTTGAGTAGTTCCGGTGGGCAGCAACCGGTGGTTCCCAATGGCGAATGGCTCACGACCTTCTATGCCAATGACACCTATACCACCGGTGATATCGTCTTGACGCAGGGTATGGATGGTACCTTGAGTGGCAGTGTCAGCGGCGCAGAAGATTGGGCGAATAATGTTATGGCGCCTGGCAATGATATCTTTAGTGCTGAGCTGGACGCGACGCCACCAACTAATCCAACGGTTTCTGTTACCGCCCAGAGCTGTGATAGCGCCACCTTGAACTGGAGTGGTTACAGTGCTCCGTCTGACCTGACGGCCTTCCAGGTTTATCAGGGTACCAGTGGTGCATTTACTGAGATAACCGGACAAGACCTGATTCAGCAGATAAGTGCGAGCAGTACGAGTGTTGAAGTGGGTGGGTTAAGTATTAATACGCCTTACGAGTTGGTTGTGGTTGCGATGGATCATTTGGGTAATATTACCCCGACTGTTACATCTCATAGCGTCCAAATTAATGAAGCGATTCCAGCCAGTGTAACCGCCAGTATCAATGCCGGTTCGAATGCAGATGAAGCGATCATTGACTGGTCTGCCTATGATGCAACGAGCTATTGTGGTTTCGCTGGTTTCCACGTCTATGTTGAAACCACTGACTTTGTGACAGTAGATAGTTTAACGCCGGTTGCTACATTGGCTGCGAATGCACAAAACTACGACTTAAGTACGCTGGATCGAAGCCAGAGCTACTATATTGCGGTGGTCGGCTTTAACAGCAGTGATCAATATCTGTCGGTTGTCAGTACCGCCGAATGGAATGATCCTTATGCCGGCGACATCCTCAACGATACCACCGTCGGTAGCGGCGATGACAAGGTCATCGATATCACCGAAACCATCACGGTGATGAATAACGCCACGCTTACGATCGTCTCCGGTAGTGAACTTCGGTTTGCGCCGGGCGCCGGCATACTTGTTCAGCAAGGGGCCTTGAATCTGGAAGGCACGGTATTTGAACCGATCCTATTAACCAGCGCCAATGCCGAAAGTGGTAATGCGGCAGCAGGCGATTGGAATGGCATTACCCTGAGCCCAAGTGCAAGCGGTTCCAACTTAAGTCATGTGTCTATCGAATACGGCCAAGGCCTCACACTGGATGGCAGTACCGCCACAGTTGAAGCTCTGACTGCACGCCATAACGCCGGAGCGGGTCTTAGCCTCATTAACGGTGCTAGCCTTAATACGACAGCAGCACTACTACGTTACAACGAGGCGGGTATCAACGTTGAAAGTAGTAGCACCTTAACCCTGAGTCAGTCAGTCATTAAGAACAATGATATCAATGCCCAATCCGATGGCACCGTGACGCCGAACCTGCAAAGTAACTGGTGGGGTTCATTAGACGAAGTGTCCATTCTGGCAAACCTTAATGGCACGATTGATAGCAGCAATTTCCTAGGTTTCGAGCCTGTATTAAGCCCGGCGATCGGTACTGCCAGTGGTGAGCTGCAAGCAATCAATCCAACATTGACCCTGTGGCTGCCGAATCGTAATGCCGAAGAAATGCGCATTAGTGAAGATGCCACCTTCCAGAATGTGTTTTTTGACCCCTGGCAAGCACAACCAGCGATCGAGCTGTCAGCCAATGGCGGAGAGAAGATTGTTTACGCCCAGTTCCGCAGTATTACCGGCACAACTTCGGAAACTGTGAGTGTGACACTGAATTATGTAACCGAAGGACCTGTGATTAGCAATCTCAATTTAAGTGATGGTCAAACGATTAGCCGACCGGTGACGGTCACAGTAAATGCCACGGCTATATTAGGTTTAGGGCAAATTGAACTCTTGCTGGATAAAACCTTGTTGAGCAGCACCGCATCCAATATGCTCAGTTATGAGTGGGACCCACGCAACCTCAGCAACGGCACCCATAGCTTGGTGGTTCGTGCCACAGATTTTGGTGGCCATGTAACCCAGACTTCTCGTACAATCGTGATTGATTTGGCACCGGCGGATGCCCCCATCATCACTAGCCCCACCAATAACAGTGTGGTCAGTGCTGATCCGATTACCATTCAGGGCAATGCCGAACCGGGTGTGCAAGTACAAGTGCGTCGTAATGGCTTTGTGGTCGGTACACCGATTGCCGATAGCAACACCGGCGCCTTTGTGGTGCCGAATGTCAGCCTGCCGGAAGGGGATTCTGAAATTACCGCCATCGCCAATGATAGTGTTGGTATCAGTGCGCAGTCCGAGACCATCACCATCACGCTGGATACGGGTGCGCCAGCACCGGTGGAACTCTCTGGCCTGGCAAGATCTGGTGAAGCAGGCATTGACCTGGGTTGGTCACCTGCCGACATCGGTGAGCAGTCAACGGCTTATCATGTTTACCGGGCGACGCAGACCTTCACGGACTCAGCTCAAGCTCAGTTACTCACCACATCAGCCATTACCACGACAACCTATTTTGATACGCCCGATAGTGATGCGACCTATTATTACGGTGTGGTGGGTGAGGATAGTGCCGGTAATCTAAGCTCCTTATCCAACGTCATTGCCGTTACTTATGACCAAAGCAATCCACAACTGACAATTAGCTATGATCAAAGCTCGCCGGTCGGACCGGGAACTTTAAACATCACGCTGACCAGCGATGAAGCCCTGGCGCAAACGCCGAGTTTGACGCTTACCCCGGCCAATAGTCATGCACCGCAAGCCGTGATACTGACGGCCTTGGATGAATTAACGTTCACCGGTAGTCTTGAAATTACCTCTGCATTGAATAGTGGCACTATGAGCGTCACTTCCATTGCAACGGATCAGTTTGGCAATCAAGTCACTACGGCTCCATCGGGTGCTGGATTGGTACTGGATACCCAAGGCCCCGTCGCCTCGATTCAGGTCAATCCACTCGCACCGGTACAAGTTCAAAGCACAACGGTACTAAACGTCACTGTCAGCCTGGATGAAGCCATGAAGGCAGGCAGCTTACCTATGTTACAGCTAACGACGCCAGCCAGCACAACCACCACGGTCCCCTTAATCGGCAGTGGTAATACCTGGAGTGGTAGCATCACTTTGGATAGCGCCGCAGGGGATGGCTTCGCCAGCTTTAGTATCAATACAGAAGATACCTTGGGTAACCTTAGCTCCACAATTTCTAGCGGAGGCAGTGTTGAACTTTATACTGGTGCGACACCAACACCGGCAGCGATCCCAACATCACTGACAGCTCAAGAGCAGCCCAATGGTCAAATCGCACTCAACTGGGCAGAAGCCGCGAATGCGGATAACTACAACCTCTATCGCCGAACTGGCGATTGCGGTGAAGTCCCTGCCGAGTTGGTGGCGAGCAATGTTACCGCTCTAACCACAATCGATACGCCTCCTAACGATGGCAACCATTGTTACATCGTGCGCTCTAACCGACGCGGGGCAGAAAGTGATCATTCTCCGTATGCCTTGGCAAAAGCCGATCGTGTCGCACCCAATAGCGCCCAAAACCTGGCTGTTACCCTACAAAATGATGGTGTGAACATCAGCTGGGATGCCCCAAGCGGTGAAGTGCCTGCTACATACCAATTACTCAGAAATGGTGACTTACAACGCACGCTTACTGGTGGTCAGGCGTCGTACACAACTAACAATCAACCAAACACCGGTGGAACATATCAGTATACCGTTGTCGCATTGGATGACGCAGGCAACAGCGCGACAACGTCACCTGAAACCCTAGCACTCTTAGTGGGCGCGGTGAGTGATCTCGAAGTGATCGTGATGCATAACGAAGCACCCAGTTTGGCGTGGAGCAATAGCGACCCGAATGTCGTTGGCTATGAAGTGTATTTAGGTGACAACAAACTGCATACCGGTCTGTTAATTGAAACCGAATTCCAGGATACCAGTTATGCCGGTCAAACTATTGCGACTTACGGAGTGATCGCGGTAGATAGCAGTGATCAACGCAGCCCAATGCGCAAGGTGACAGTACATCCTGTACAGCTCAATGCCTCAGCGAATACCGATGATGAAGGTAACGAACAAACTTTGCTTGCCAATCACTTCAGTCGCTTTGCGGTCTCAGTTGGTAATCTAAGTACCGAATCAGCATTCACGATCAACGAATTGAATCTGGAAATGACGGTCAATGCTGAAGTTCGGCATGACGAAACCCTGACATTGGATCAGAGCATACCGGCAGAAGAGCAACACACAGAAAACATTATAGTGCCGATCGGCAATACTAATGAGGATCATCTGGTTCTGATTACCGCAATACAAACCGATGCCAGTGATAATCACGTTTATTATCAGAGATCGGTGTTGTTTGAATATGTGGCTTATCCAGAAGATATGGTCAGTATCAGTCTGGATGATGTACCACTGGCAGGGGGTTATACCACGGCGCAGATGTGTTTAAACAACCCAGGTTATACGCCGCTGGAAATCATCGCAGCGAGAGAGCAGGGCCAGGCCCCGGGTGATTTGTACGTCTCTATTCTTGATGATCAAGGGCTGGAGATTGCACGAGGTGAGTATCAAGGTACGCCATCAGGTGCATTGCTGCGTGGCACAGATATTATTGTGAAAATTGAGCCCAATACACAGCTCTGTGTGGATATCCAAGTATTGGTTCCAACCGGTTTGGATGCCGGTGCGCAGTTGTCCTTCGTGGGTAATGTGAATGAAATTTATCATACCCAAGGCAATCAAACTCTAACCACGGGCAGTGGTAGTTTGATCAATGGTAAGACGGTTTCAGGAATTACCCAGTCTACTTACTATGGCACTGCACAGGCCGATCAAGCTGTTTATAACAATGATGAAACAGTCATCATCACCGGGCAGGCGGTTAGCCGCTTAACACAACTACCTGAAATAAACGCCCCTATCAAACTGGGTTTTGAAACGCGGGGCTACAAGTGGTTTGAGGAGCTCACGACTGACAGCGAAGGTAATTTCAGTTTTGAATATACCCCGACCATCGGATTAAGCGGGGAGTTCAAGATCTGGGCGGCCCATCCCGATGTCTATGACACACTGAATCAGGACAGCTTTAGCTTCTATCGTTTATATACCAATCCAAGCCGTGCGGATATTCGCTCAAGTAAGGCTGATACACTCGATTTTGAAATTGATCTGGTTAACCCTGGTGAAGAACTTTTAGATACCTTAAGCCTGAGTTTCCGCGCCTATACACTCGATAATGACGGTAATGAAATTGAGGAAACACGTTTACAGGGTGAATTGAGTATCGCGAATGATTGGTCCGTGGCACCGGGAGAAAGTGAAGCAGTGCAATTACGACTTATCGCGGATATTGATGCGCCGACAAACGTTAATGTGGAATACATCCTGAGTACGGGACTGGGAGCCAGTGCTACCTTCGAAGGCACGGTTAATCTCAGTGAAGCAATTCCACTGCTGGATATCGTCAGCCCAACAGTAGGTTATGTGGATACCAGTTTGAATGTGGGCGCCACCAAGACCGTGCCGATTACCATTACCAATCAAGGGTTAAGGGATCTGGAAGATGCGGTCTTAACCTTACCCGACACAATCACCTGGATGAGTACACCGATTGCCGACCCAGGTAGTAACCAAGTATCGCTAGGCTCTATCCCGGTAGGTGAGACTGTGACCTTCGATGTATTGTTTACACCACCTGAAAATACTGAGTATGGTTATCATGAAGATTACTTTATTGTCAGTGGCAGTAATGCAGTACAAGATTTTCGAATCAACGTATATGCCTTGATTACCAGCAGTGAAGTGGGTTCAGTACAGTTCAATGTATTTAATATTCTGGGGCAGGAAGTCCCGGATGCACGAGTACGTTTGTGGAATAACACGCTGGAGCAGCAAGTTGAAAACCTAATAACCGATGAATATGGTCAGGTTGTGATTAATGACTTGAAACTGGGTGCGTGGAGCTGGCAGGTGATTGCTAGTGGGCACCAAAGCGCTACCGGAACCATCCGAGTAGAAGCAGACCAAGTCATTCTAGAAGCAGTGGAGCTAAATAAGAATTTAGTGACGATTAACTTTAATGTCGTACCTGTGCCTTATACAGACAAATACGAGATCGTGATTGAACAAACTTTTGAGACACATGTACCTAAGCCAAATATTGTCATTGATCCTGCAATGATCGAATTTAGTGATGTGGAGCCCGGGTACACTGATACTAGGATTGTTGGACTAAAAAATGTTGGTTTGAAGCAAGCTAACGACGTTGTTCTATTTGGAATGGACACGGAGAAAGCGTCGTGGGTACCCCTAGTTTCTTATTTACCAAAAATAGGAGCGCTAGAAACGGTTTATGTTCCATATAGAGTTGTCTTTAAAGACGAAATCAACAATGAATTACCTGAAAGCTTCCTGACAGCCATTGCCGAGCCGGTGTTAGTTGGGCTTGGTTCACAACTATTGGGAGATGAGTGGGAAGCTTGCTATAAGCGAAAAAAGGAAACATTTTATGAATATTTTGAGACGATTCCTTTATGTACCCCCGTTCAATACGATATATACTCAGATGAAAAGGGCTGGCATTACACTCGTTTGAGAAACTCTTGCATAACGATAAAACCGACGAATCCGTGCAGTATTTTCGACAATTTCATAACCGAACCGCTTAAGAAAGTTGTTCCCAAGGCTTGCAAGCTAATTACTAAGTGGGTAAATGTTGTAGACGATGCACTTAGCCTTGCGTCTGCTCTTGGCTGTATGGATTCTGGAAATGGTTCTAAGTCTGGTGGAAGTTATGGCCGTTTTAGCGGGAAAGGCACTGGTGGCGTGTATAACTATAGTGGCGCAAGGGTTAGGACTGGAACAGGTAAACCCGATGGAACTGGTTGCTTCGTCTCTGGCACACCAATTAAATTAGCTGATGGTTCATTAAAACGCATTGAAGATGTGTTAATGGGTGATCAGATTCTTGGCTTTAACGGTGAAGGCGCTGGCGTGACCCATGTCTACACCCGAGAAACCGATCATTTACGTGAGCTGCGTTATCGTAACGTTGAGTCGGAGCAGTTACACCGTGTCGAAACCACTGATGAGCATTTGTATTGGGTGCAGAATAAGTCTGAATGGATTCGTGCCGGCGCCTTGGATGTAGGCGACACTTTGGCCTTGGCTGATAGTCAGTTTGCTATTGTAGAAGCGACCAGCCGTCGTGAGATAAATACCGTAGTGTACAACTTCGACGTCGAAGGCTTACAGTCTTACTACGCCAATAGCGCCTTGGTGTACCAGCAGTGTGGTGCGGAGACGGATCCTTCAGTCACCCAACAGTTGTTATCCACACAGGATAATCTCTGGCAACTACTGAAACCGCCGGCACGACCTGCCTTCCTTGAACAAGCTTTAAGGGAGGGTTTCTAAGATGCAGAACTTTATAAATGGAAAAAGAAAAGCGATGAGTTTCTTCAAAGGAATGTCTCTTGTTCGTTCACTGTCACTCTTTATTGGTTTGCTTGTTGTCTTACCACTACAAGCTGCCCAACAGTACCAAGGTTTATGCTCTTATATTAAAATCGAGATTCAACAGGAACTTGCACTGGAACGAATCGGATTTTTAGCGACCTTGGAAATCACCAATAACGAAGGCGATGCGGTGATTACCAATTTCTCCTCGGTATTAACCTTCCAGAATACCATCACGGATGAAAACGGGGATGTGGTGATCGAAGATGTTTCTGACCTGTTCTTCGTTAAACCTCCCGTGCTTATGGGTATTGAGAATATTGATGGCGCCGGCTTGATCGAACCGGGTGAAACCGCGCGTATTGAGTGGTTTATTATTCCTAAAATTACTGCCGGCGGCGAAAGTCAGGCCGGTATCCAATATGAAATTGGTGCCCAACTTGCCGGTGCTTTATACGGTGAAGAGATTGACCCCTCCGTACTAGATGTGATCCCCGACACCATTACCGTTAAACCCGAGCCGCAACTTGACATTACTTACTTCCAACCCCGTGATGTGGATGGCGATAACCCCTTTACGCCCGATATTGTCGAAACCCCGATTCCCTTTACCTTAGGTGTGCTTGTTAAAAATACCGGCTTTGGACTAGCGAACCATGTCACCATCGACTCAGAGCAACCGAAGATTGTCGAAAATAAGCAAGGGCTCTTGGTTGTTCCTCAACTGCTGGATGCTCGCATTGGTGATGAACCGCTCAGTGGCACGCCTACTTTGAAATTGGACCTGGGTGATATCCCGCCAGCCGATTGTCGAAAGGGCGCCTGGGATATGATCACCACCTTATCCGGAGAGTTCACTGAGTTTAATGCGCGCTATAGTCATGCTGATGAACTGGGCGGGGAGGCCACCTCCGTTATCAAGTCCATCAATGCCTACTTTATGGTCCATGAGGTGCTGAATGACCTGCCCGGTAGAGATACCTTATATGACTTTTTGGCGACCACTGATGAAAACCAGGAAGACCTGATTCCCGATACCTTGTTTGAGAGTGAGTGTAATACGGTGCCGGTGAATCTGATGGAAAGTACGTCCGTCACCAACTACAACGGTACCACCGCGACGATTCATGCTAATGCCACCATCGAGAATTGGTTATTCGCGCGTTTGGACGATCCGGCTCAGGCTAAATACCCGATCGAAAGCATTGTGCGTTCCGACGGCAAAACACTTAACCCAAGAAATTACTGGACCAATACCCGTTATCACCCGGATACGAATGCGGAACTGAACTACCTTAATATCTTTGATTTTGTCGGCACCGCCTTAGGTGAATATGATTACTTGGTCACCTATGCCTCGATTGCCGGGGACAGTGAAGCACCTGTCACCACCTTACAGTTCTCTGGAGAATATGAACAAAGTGGCAATACCACCTATGTTCAGCCCGATACCCAACTGTTCTTTATCGCACAAGACTACAGCCCGGTGGGTACCTATTATCGTACCGATAGCGGGGAAGATTTCGATCCTGCTTACCCATTCAGCCTAAGCACCCCAGGTACGTACACTCTGGAATATTATTCAGAAGACTCACAAGGCAATGTTGAAGCGACCCATAGCACCACGATCGTGGTGGTAGGTGATTATCCCAGCATCACCAACTACCAGAGTGATGTACAGGAAGTCTTACTGGCTGGCGACAGTTTATCAGTTCGACCTACGGACATCGAATTCAGCGTGTTCGCTGACACCGGCGCCGCTACCTTGAGTGCAAAAGCCGAAGTCTACCAAGGCGTATATGCCTGGCCGACCCTGCAAGGTATTCCGTCTTCACCGAGTGCACAAACTACTGCCAGCTTGACCGTGGCCGGGAATAATGTCGACTTCTATCAATACCGTTTAAATAGTGGTACCTGGAGTAGCGAGGCGCCCGTCAGTCAAACCATCGAACTCACTGGCCTCAGCAGTGGCTGGGTTGTTGTCGATGTCAGAGCTCGACATGACAAAGGTGCTTATTTTAATGACAGCGAAGGTACCTTAACGGTGACGTGGCAGATGGATCCGTCTGCACCGGCAACTAACATTACCGGTACGCCTGCCACTCCGGCAACCGCGGTTGATGCCGACTTTATGGTTAGTGATGTCGATCTCTACCGGTACACCATCGATGGCGGCTACTTCCGTGCTGAAGCACCCACCTCAACACCATTCAACTTCGAACGCTTAGCCGAAGGTCAACATGTGGTCTCGGTAATTGGTCAAACCGCTGGCCAGTGGCAGGAAGAAGCCCAAGCCACCACCGTACGTTGGTTGATTGATCGAAATTATGGTTATGACATTGATGCCAGCCATAAAGTGTACGAGCAAGATCTCGGTAGTGTCAGTGGCCTGACGCAATTCAACTGGGATGGACGCAGCCAAAATGGCAGTGCGGCTGCACCGGGTTGGTATACCGTTAAACTGATTCTCATCGATGGTCTTAACCGCCAAAGCCAAGCCACTAAATTGGTTCAGGTCGGCGATCTATTACCCGATGGTCAACTACTGGCAGAAGCCGGCACCGCCCGTCAGAAAGAAGTACACGGTCGCGGCCGCTGGGTGGTCTGGCAGGATCAGCGTGATGGCAACTGGAATATCTACAGTAAAGATATTCTGGCGTCAGCCTCAAGCCCGCAAGCACTCACCAATAGCACCTTAAACCAGGAACGCCCTCGCACCGATGGAAACTATGTGGTCTGGCAAGCACGTCAAGCCGATGGCAGCTGGGATGTCTGGGCGAAAAACCTAAACGATACCAGTACTGCCTTTGCCATCACCAATACACCAACGAAAGATGAAGCGAAACCGGTAATCGAATGGCCCTGGGTGATTTACCAGCGTAAAGCACTAGGTGATGCAGAAGCCCCTTGGCAGCTCTATGCCAAAAACCTGGTCACCGATGAAGAAACTGCTGTGGATGCGACCACACAAGATCAACTTGATCCATCCATCCACCAGCAACGTATTGTCTGGCAAGATCATCGCGATGTGGGTCCAGGTGAAATCTACTTCAAAGACCTGATGACCAACACAATAAAACGCATCACCACACAAAGTGCAGGGCAGTATCACCCAGTGATTGAAGATCAATGGATCGTCTGGGCAGATAACCGTGATCTACAGTTTGACCTGTATGCCTACAATTTCTATCGAGACACCATCATCCAACTTACCGATACCCCTGAAGATGAGACCCGACCAAAACTGAATGAACAGTGGGTGGTATACGAAGAGGATCTGGCGGGTGAACAACAGATCAATTTAAGATTGATGCACTTGGCAAATCAAGCCACGGTACAGCTCACCAACGCGGCCAGCAATAAAGACAAACCCGCGATTGTCTCAGGCAAAGTGGTATGGACCGAACAGCAAGACGGCACACAAGCAAACAGCCAAAGCACCCAAGTACGCATCGGCAGCCTACCGGATCTACAGCCGGTGTTTAACAACCGCAATATGGTCGCCGTGACGGAAGGATTGTTGAATTACAAAGCAACGGCTGCAGAATTATTAAGTTTATGGCAGAAACAAGCCGGTGTTGTTGAAATCACGCGTTACAGCCAACTATTACCGACCATAGAAAGTCAGACTGTATCTTGGGATGGTTCCAGCACGACAGGCAATGACTTCAACCTAAATCAAGGTGACTTCTTGTGGGTGAAATTTGCAGGGGCGAGCATATTAGATTTTTCAGCGAGTCAGTGTAGTGAACAGGATCTCAACACCGGTTTGAATGTGATTTCAACCACGTGTGTGCCAGATGATTACAACGCACATCGTTTAGTCAGTGAATTAGGCGCAGATAAAGTTAAAGCGGTTCGTTTACTAAACTCACAAACGGGCCGATGGCAGGTTGCAACGGTTAATAGTAATAACCATTTGACCGGAGAGAACTTTAATATTCCGCCGATCGCGGTGGTATTAATAGAAATGAATCAGTCAGTTAGCCAATGGCTACCAGGAAAAGAATAATGACAAAAGGAAGCATCATGCGTAAACAAAGACTCATACTGTTAATTGCTTGTCTAGGGCTGCTGTCTACACAGTTCAGTTACGCCATTACAGCGAAAGCATTAAAACGCAAACTTAACAAAAATGTTGACATAACTATCATTGATGTCCGTTTAAATGCCCTTTATCAACAAGGCCATATACATAACGCAATCAACATTCCAGCATCGATTATAGAGTATAAGAAACTACCCATGCTTGGAGATGTCGTTGTCTACGGCGATGGTATCGATGATGAAGGGGTTGATGAGGCGATTGCCCACTTGAATAATAAACCCGGTATTAATGCTGAGGGCTTGAAAGGCGGATATAGTAAATGGTCTGCAAAGCACAATGTGGTTCAACGAAAAAATGGTTTAAAACTCAGTCAAACCAAAAACATCACCTACAAAAAACTACAGAAAATGATTTTGAAGGGCAAGTCGGTAATATTGGTAGATTTGAGGGTAGGAATAACCCAGGAATCACTAGCAGAGCATTTTCCCAATACACGTATCCATGATCCCATTAGTAACACACAAAAAAGTACTGGAGATCTTAAGGTAACTAGTCAGATCTTAGCGGGTATTCCAAAACGAAACCGTAACGTATTGGTGCTAATTGATGATGGGAATGGCGTCTCAGAAACAGTCGCAAATAAATTACATGCAGCCGGAGCAAAACGACTCGCAATTCTGAGTGGTGGAGAGCAAGCCCTGCAAGCTCGGGGCGAGAGCTCAGTAACAGTGCATAAGTCAGGGGGATAAGGATATGTGGATTCGAAAATTGTCACTCATTGTACTTTCAATGAGTGCGTTACTTGCAAGTTATGGAATAAATGCTCAAATTACAATGAGTCATACCCAAATTTCAGATGTCACTCCAAGTGGTTTTTCGGTACTTTGGCATGCTAGTGAACAATCCGTTCCGCGCATCGAAATTTATCAGGATGCCGGAGCAACCTCGCTGGTAACTGATCCTGTAGAGGTGATTATCAACCCAGTTCAGGCGGCATCAGCCGGATTATCGACGCCCTATGAGCAAGCACAATCACGATTTGATCTTCAACAAACAGCACAACAAAAAGGCTTGAACAAACTCATTGTTCGAGGCTTAGCACCCGAAACTGACTATTATTTCAAAGTATTTACCGATAGTCAGATCGATAGTGGTTTCTGGCCAGAAACCGGTACTCTGCAAGTAACAACCCAAAAGGAGAATGCTTTTTTGCAGGATGGGTCGGTGCTTGTTATTGACATTCATGAGGCTAACGCAAAGGGCTGGTTGGTGACTGCAAGCACTTCAGATTCCACTCACCCAGTTTCGAGTTTTGTCGAAGCAGGCGCAGAACCAGGTCAGGCAGTTATTAATCTATCTAACTTGTTTGGCGGTGATGGCACAAACTGGTATAGCGACTTAACCACGACTTTAACGATACAGGTTATAAAGGGTAATGGTGATATCGTTACAGAAACGATGGATGTCGACCTGAGTAGTGCATTTTCGGTAGCCAACAATTATCCATTCCAAATAGGTAGTCCTTTTGATGCACTTATTCAAATTGTATCGCCAGCACAAAAAGTCTATAGCCAAGGTGAGAATATTCAGCTGGCATGGACTGACGAAGCGGATAGTGTCAGTGCTACCATCTCCTTGTATCTGGATATCGATACCAGTGGAGAAGATGGCCAGTTAATAGCGTCAGGGCTTGCGGAAGATCCTGATGGCAGTGGCGATCAATATGATTTGGATGTCAGTAGTGTCACCGAGGGTAGCTATTATGTTTATGCAGTGATGAGTGATGGTACTAACCAAGTCTCATCGTATGGCAGTTCCAAAATTACGATTGATCACAGTCAAACCGATGGTGATGGTGATCAAATGTCAGACCTTTGGGAAAAACACTTCTTTGGAACGTTAGGGAGAGATGGAACCGGAGACTGGGATAATGATGGTGTGCCAGATGAACTCGAAAGTTTTTATGGTGTCAACCCAGAAGAAACTAACGCGCCACTTCAGGGGCTTACTCATGCGCTTAGTCAAGGCTCACAAATTATCGGTGTACCAGGTTTACTGGTTCCTCGTTTGAGTTCCTACGATATTCTGACTCAGCTTGGTAATGCTATTTTTTCGATCTCACGCTTCAATACTGCCACTCAGTTGCTTGAAACCACATACTGGAATGGCAGTGATCCTGCCGGTGATCAGTTTACTTTGTTACCAGGCGAAGGCTATTCCGTCAAAATGCGTGAAGATGCCGAGCTGATTTGGTCTCCCTTCAATAGTAATAAGAGCATTCCTCTGGAGCAAGGTGTCAATGTTATTGCGTTAACGGATCCAAGTGGCACTGCATTTGGTTTACTTGACCAGTTAGGCAGTAACGTGATCTGGAGTATTCGCCGGATTGATCCTAAAACCTCTTTGTACCAAACCGCAGCGTTCGACGAAGAAGAAAAGGTCGGGGTACCCTTTCCAATGCAGTATGGCGAAGGCTATATCGTAACAGTAAAACAGGACGGCGCAATTGAGTAGATAAAACGCGTTACCTGTTTGACCGATTCGCTTGGTCTCGCCAAATAACATCATTATATCCATTAATATATCTTACAGACTGAATGGTGGTTTACGCCACTTTTGAGCTTGGAAGAGTGACAACTAAATCAAAAGAATAGGGGCATTAACCTTTGATTACTAAAAGAACAAAGATCATTTCACTGGCCATGTTAATCGGTGTCAATTTACTGGTTGTTGGTTGCGGGTCTGACCAGTCAGGAGCTGAATCAGAAGAAATAACCAGCGATATATCGAAGGTGAACGCAGCTTCTTCGTCTCAAAGTCAGGGCCAAAGCATAGAGCAATCATCGGTTTCGACTGAACAAGAGCCTTCAACGCTTCAAAAGAAGTCCTCAGCCCTTCAAGAACAACAACAAAGGGACCTCGAACAGGATATTCAGTCATTTTTCTGGGCACAGCCAGGCCAGACGGTTATTAACCTGTCAAACGGAGATAGCGAGTATTTGGAAGCATTACGAACGTCACTTGGTGACGGAGGAAAGCTTACAGACAACGGCGCCAGCATAAATCTTCGAAATGAAATGGGCCAATCGACTGACCTGCTTATTTCAAACCAGACCTACCATGACCTAGTTACCAAAGGTGTTATTCGCGAAGACTGGTTGAAGCAAGTACATCGCATTCTAAAGCCTGAGGGCACATTTATCGTTATCGATAATGCCGCGGCACGAGGCGAGGCAGCAAAAGCGGCAGTACAAGGTCGGCTTGAAGATGATTTTGTCGTTAGTGAAGTGATTAAAAATGGCTTCGATCTGGTGGAAATGAACGACATGTTTCGTAAGCATCCACAAGGTCAATCCGACTCAGAAAGTGATAATGCTGATTACGGTCGGTTTATGCTGAAGTTCAGAAAACAACCTCAAATTCCGTAAATGAAACCTGATAATTAGTAGCAAAGTGATTTGTCATTATTTTTAGTATTTCTAAACAAAATAAGAATTGGAAGTACTGAGTGCTGTAAAGGAGATAGCGAGAGTGATTAAGTTCAATAATAAATTCATGGCCTATCTGTTTGCCATGCTGTCATGTTTATCTGTTGGCTTAACTGCAAATGCAGACTCCTTATCTCATTCCGGATCAATCAATTCAAATGCTACCTGGCTTAGTAGTGATCATCATACTGTAACTGGAGATGTCACAGTTGCTGCCGGTGTGACACTTACAATTGAATCAGGAACGACTATTCAGTTTCAAGCCTTAAGTGATGACCAGATAAGTGGGAGTGAAACGGCCCTTTCAGAACTCATTATTGAAGGCACCTTGGTTGCTGTAGGCAGTGAAGGCTCACCTATTATCTTGACTAGTAATGCCACGATTCCTGCCGCAGGCGACTGGGGCGGCATCCGTCAAACGGGTGGGGCCGATCTGACCTTGCGATATGTCACGATCGAGTATGCGACGCAGGGCGTGTATTACGATGCTGATGGCGGTGTGATTGCCAATGTCACGGTGGTAAACAGTACCATTCGAGAGATCACCAACAACGGATTATTTATCTATGGTCACAACGGCGCAGTGCTGACGGTGGCGGTCGCAGACAACACGGTTTCGAATGTGGGTAGTTCGGGTATTGATATTCGGACCAACGATGCCAGCTCCAGTATGGATGTGTCCGTGACGGGAAATAGTGTCGATTCAACGGGTAACTATGGCCTGTATTTTTACAGCAATACTTACCAAAACACCTTT
>Ga0209495_1001457_pt1 | contig 16501 bp, 14 predicted proteins | sample EN1Hudsemesocosm_FD_184629 | JGI IMG/M metagenome (GOLD analysis project Ga0209495, IMG submission 184629) | Methane-oxidizing microbial communities from mesocosms in the Hudson Canyon - EN1E Hudson Canyon (SPAdes) (version 2) | ecosystem: Environmental > Aquatic > Marine > Cold seeps | place... | reverse complement strand
TCGCGCACATGAAAGCGCATCAAGTCGGCAGCAAACGCTCAAGTGGTGGGTCCGCATGCAATACGATTATTGCGGCCAGTTATTTCGGTGCGAAAACCTACTATTCGTACAAAGTTGCGAATGATGAGAACGGTCAATTTTTCCGCGACGATACCGAAGCGGCGGGGGTGTCAAACACCATGACACACCAAGCAGAAGGTACAACAGGTAAGTGCCTCGTAATGATCACCCCTGACGCTGAGCGCACCATGAACACATACTTGGGCGTGAGCGAAACCCTCAGTGTCGAAAATATTGACAAAGAGGCCCTAGCAGAGGCTGACTTCGCCTACATAGAGGGCTATCTAGTGACATCCGATTCAGGCCGCGCAGCCGCCATAAAAGTACGTGAGCTGGCGCAAGAAAAGGGCGTTAAAACCGTGCTCACTCTGTCAGACCCCGGGATGGTGCAATTCTTTCGGGACGGCCTTCAAGAAATGCTTGGCGAACAAGTGGATCTGCTTTTTTGCAATAAAGACGAGGCGCTTGGTTGGACTGAAACTAGCACCGTCGCAGATGCGGCGGAAGCGCTTAAGAAAAGCGCCCGCACTTTTGCGATTACCCTGGGGAAAGATGGGGCGTTGGTTTACAACGGTAACACGCTTGAAGCCGTTGCAGGCACTAAGGCAAAGGCAATCGATACAAACGGCGCAGGTGACATGTTTGCGGGGGCCTTTTTGTATGCCCTAAGTGAAGGACGCAGCTATGTCGACGCCGCTAAATTAGCTAACCATGCGGCCGCACAAGTAGTGAGTCAGTTCGGCCCTAGACTCCGTCCAGAGCAGCATGCAGAGGTGAAAACACAAGTAGGGTTTTGATGTTTGCCTGCCTTATAAGACGTTTTTAGAGCGGTCTCACTGGCAAGCACAACTCCTTAACACTGCGTTTACTCGGCTGATAACGGTTTACCTCAGCGCCGCTGGGGTAACCGAGCGCCATGCCACAAATAAGTTTATACCCCTCTTCTATTTCAAAAAAGCTTCTAACTGTTTTACTCCACATTGCCACGGAGGCTTGCGCACAGGTGCCTAAACCTGCAGCTTTTGCGGCCAACATCAGGTTTTGAAAGAACATACCCGCATCAAGTGCACTATGCGTCGGCCGATCTCCATGCACAAATAGAAAGATTTCAACCGGTGCATCAAAAAACTCAAAATTACGACGCATCCACGCATCGCGTCCAACCCGATCATGCCGTTCAATATTTAATAACCCATATAAGCCTTTACCGCATTCGATCGCCCGTTTTTTCAGCTCGGGCGGATAGCTCATGTCAATTTTGAAATCACCTTTTGGAAAGGCCCCAGAGCTCAAGCCTTTGATCACTTTCATTGGCCCTTTTAACTTTTGCACTTCAATGGCTTTATCGTAAGTACTGCAGAGCTTTGCGGCCAAACGGTTTTTCACCTCGCCCTGTGCAATCGCAACACGATAGGCTTGTGTATTCGTAGAGCTCGGCGCACATAAAGCTTGCTCTAAAAGTGACTCCAACAACGTGTCGCTCACTGGCTGATCCGTAAAGTCACGCACACTATTGCGGCCTCGCAATACCTCTTCAAATTTCATTTTGCTCACCGCTTTGTTTTTACTCTAATGTATATGTTAATCAATCGTAGCAAGAAGAGAGTATGCGATATTGATGACTGAAGAAAGCCCATTGCCCTCGCTAAAACAAAACAAACTGTTTCGTCGACAAAACAAGGTGTGTAAACTCATCCAGACATCTAAATCACCTACATAATTTCACTTTACAGGAGAGCCTGTGCGGTTAGTTTCTTGGAACGTTAACGGTGTTCGCGCCGTCATGAAAAAAGATTTTTTAGCTTCACTTGAAGACATGCAAACTGATGTGCTGTGTCTACAAGAAACCAAGGCGCAAGACGATCAGGTGCTCGAGGCATTAGCTGATCTTGAAGGCTATTACATATTCACAAATTCAGCCGAAAAGAAAGGCTACTCTGGCACCGCCATTTTAAGCAAAGAAAAACCGTTATCTGTCACAGTAGATATAGGCCTTGAAGAACATGATACCGAGGGCCGCGTCATTACTGCCGAATATAAAGACTTTTACCTGATCACTGTTTACACGCCCAATTCAGGCAGTGAATTGAAGCGCTTACCCTATCGCCAAACTTGGGATAGTGCCTTTTTAGCGTTCATAAAGAATTTAGAAAAAACCAAACCTGTTATCGTTTGTGGTGACTTAAATGTTGCGCATAAAGAGATCGATCTAGCGCGGCCAAAGCCAAATTACAATAAAAGTGCGGGGTACATGCAGGATGAAATCGATGGCATGGACCAGTACCATCAAGCCGGGTTTATCGATACTTTCCGATACCTTAATCCTGAACAAGTAAAATATTCTTGGTGGAGCTATAGAGCTGGCGCGCGCGCGCGGGATATTGGCTGGCGGATTGACTATTTTTTAGTGTCTGCCTCGCTTGAGACGAAGCTGCAACAGGCCGACATATTTACCGAGATCATGGGATCAGACCACTGCCCCGTCATGCTGGAAATTGAAACTTAATCGAACGTCGGTTGACGCGCATAAAAGGTGCGCGCCAAAAACGCAACCATGAGCACCGAGAAGACCAAACGCCCGAGTAAAATCGGGATAATGTCCGCCCCGAGCAACATGATCAATAACGTATCCTCAATCACACTATGACAAACACCTAAGAAGCAGACCACCACCACAATGTCGCGTTTTGATATATGCCCTTTCCGAGATTCGGCCACCAACAGCCCAGCACCAAAACTAAGCCCTAGCATTAAACCAATAATGGTTACGTTCGCGGCCTCCTTGCCAACATCCAAGGCGCGAGTTAGAGGCTGTAACAACCAGGTGAGCAAGCGTTCAAAATGAATCACGCGCAGAAAGCGCATAAACAGCATCAAGCTAGCGAGAATCAGGAAAATCATGGCAAGCATTTCCAACTGTGCAAAGCCCCAGTTTAGAAGTCCATCGACCTGCGCCTCGGGCTTCCAAAGCAACGAAGCTTGCTGTTGGCCAATATCGAAAACGTGATAACTGAGCATAGTGAGTCCACCTAGAATATACGCACCGAGCACGCGCGTAAGAATCGTTATGCCCCATGACACATGCATCATTCTTGATACGGCCCCTTCAACGGGGATGGCATGCCCGAGTAAAATCAAAATACCCAAGGTGCTGATTTCAGCAACAGAATAGCCTTGACCCAAACCAATCTCATAAAATACGACCATCGCCGTATAAATATTGGTCAACAATGATACGGCCCAAACAAGGCCAAATTCAGCAGGCAAACCTATCAGGGACATAAGCGGTGCAAGCACTTGCGCCAACAAATCCGTTGCCCCTAAATATTCCAGTAGTTTAACCAAAAATAAAACAGGCACCATTATTTTGACCAAAATCCAATAAGCACGAAACAGATCAAACAGGAAAGGCCTAGTGGATTCGGACCACACTTTTTGGTGTAATGCGCGCAGCGTCATTTAGGCCTCTAATTCTCTCTTTAAAGTGTGAAGCATACCTTTGGAACTACCTTCTTTAACAGTGTTATCTTTATTCATCCCGACGTTCGTTTTTGTCTCAATAACGCCTGGCATGTGTATGACACTAGCCCTAACCATCGGCCTGCGTTTTGGTATGCGAGCCGTGGCCTGGATGATGACGGGCGAATTAATCGGCGTTGGGCTCGTCGCCTCATTATCTGCGGTAGGGGTGGCTACCATTCTGTTGTCACAACCTTGGCTTTTTAATAGCTTTAAACTGGCAGGTGGAGCGTATCTCATGTTCATCGGTGTACAAATGTGGCGAGCCAAAGGTAAGTTCGCGCTCAGTGAAACAAGCGTGCAGAACTTGTCGCAATCGCCCTTCAGTCTGGCCTCTCAAGGCTTCACGACCGCTATCGCTAACCCAAAAGGTTGGGCTTTTTTTGTAGCGCTGTTGCCGCCCTTTTTAGATGCAGAAAAAAATATATTTTCACAACTTAGCATTTTTGTCCTAATAATTTTGGGGTTAGAAGCGCTCTGCCTAATGCTTTATGGTGCCGGAGGAAAAACGCTTAGTCATTTTTTAAATAAGGAAACCCATCGGCAAACACTGAATCGCATCTCAGGTGGCTTACTCGCAGGCGTCGGTATTTGGTTGATGCTTAGCTAACATTTTTTAAGCCTTTGATTATACTGAGAGAACAGTCTCTAGGAACACACTGCATCGATGTCACTGCCCGCGCAATCTCGCTCTATATTTAACTACTACAACCTATACCGCGCCGTCGTTGGCTTGTTATTGCTCAGCATGACACTAACTGACACCTTCCTTGTTGGCGACTTGCGCCACCCGGCGACCTTTCAACTCATTAGCATTCTCTACTTAGCATTCAGTGTCAGTTCGCTCATCGCCTATCACTTTACCCTTAAAGCTGAAAAACAGCAGATTCTTATCTCGCTCTTTACCGACATCGTCATTTTGCATGCACTATTTTTCTGCGGCGAAGGCATAACCGGCGGCCTCAGTAACCTCCTCGTTATTTCTATTGCCGCCGGCAATATTCTCGTACGCGGCAACATCGGCTACTTCTTAGCCGCCATCGCTTCCATGCTGAGCCTAGCGCTGGCAAGCGAACGTTTTGTCGAGGGAATTAACGATTTTAGCGCTGTGGCGCGCGCGGGAATGGTCGGCGCCGTCTACTTCGCCTCAGCTTTTTTTATTCAATATTTATCGAGCCGTATTTTAAAAAGTGAAATCTTAGCGCAAAAGCAAAAACGGGCGATTAAAGGCTTGGTTGAACTCAATCATCAGGTCATTCAGAGCATGCGAACCGGCATTATTGTCTGTGATGAGAACCTTCGCGTACAGATCACTAATCAGGCCTGCTCAGATTTAATTGGTCTTCAGAACCAGGACCCTTTGCCGAACGCGTTAGTTAAGCGCTTACACGCTTGGCAAAATAACCCGTCGCTACGCACAGAACCGTTTCAAGCCGCCAGTGACAAGCCTCAAGTACAAGCAAATTTCTCACGTATGAGACAAAGCGACGGCCTACAAACACTAATTTTTTTAGAAGATACGCGAAAATTAGCGCAGCAAGCGCAACAACTTAAACTCGCCTCATTGGGACGACTCACGGCCAGTATTGCGCATGAAATAAGAAACCCGTTGGGGGCCATCAGCCATGCAACGCAGTTATTAGCAGAATCTGAACAGCTTGATCACGCCGACAGAAAAATGACTGATATCATACAACGCCACTGCCTCAGGATGAATTCTGTCATCGAAGATACGCTATCATTGAGCCGCCGAACCAAACCTGAAACAGAAGAAATTGAACTCGATTCATGGGTAACCGCTTTGTTAGCGGATGCACCGCAGATAATAGGGCAAGATAACCTACTAAAATTTAAGAAAGACCAAAGCAATCCCAAAGCACGCTTCGACCCAAATCAAATTCAGCAAGTGGTCGTTAACCTTATTCAAAATGCGCGACGCCATAGTATAAAATCCACGGACAAAGGCGCCCCAACACTAATAGAGGTATTGATCGGTACACTCGAAAAAAGTGACCAAGCGTTTATAGAAATACAAGATTATGGCGAAGGCGTTGCCGACGCTAACCTGCCACATTTATTCGAACCGTTTTTTACCACCGAAAACGAAGGGACGGGCTTAGGTTTATATTTGAGCCGAGAGCTCTGCGAATCTAACCAAGCACAACTGAATTATGTACAGAAGGACACGCAGGGCGCTTGCTTTCGTATTGTTTTTGCGCACTATAGAAAATTAGTGTAGGTCAAATAGTTAGGTAACAAATCCCATGACGCAACAAAAAGTTCTCATCGTTGACGATGAACCAGATATTCGAGCCTTACTCGAAATCACCCTCATGCGGATGGGGCTGGAGACACAAAGCACTGAGAATATATCGCTAGCGAAGCAGTTTCTCGAAGAAGAAACATACGATCTTTGCCTGACAGACATGAACCTACCGGACGGTAACGGTATCGAATTTGTCGGGCACGTACAACAAATCGCGCCGAACATGCCGATTGCGATGATCACCGCTTATGGCAGCGTCGAAACGGCCATAAGCGCGTTAAAGGCGGGCGCATTTGATTTTATCTCCAAACCTGTCGATCTGAGCCATTTGCGCGATGTCGTCAGCTCTGCGCTCAAATTATCTGATGCACCCCAAGAGACGAACCCTTTAGAAAAATCCGTTAAACCTCTACTGCTTGGTAAAAGCCCACTCATTATGCAGCTCAATGCGCAAGTGGCAAAATTAGCGCGCTCGCAAGCACCTATTTATATTTCTGGTGAATCCGGAAGCGGGAAAGAATTGGTTGCACGGGCACTTCATAACAATGGCTCACGCGCGAACGGGCCATTTATCCCGGTGAACTGCGGAGCCATTCCAAGCGAATTGATGGAGAGCGAATTTTTTGGGCATGTGAAAGGCAGTTTTACGGGGGCGAATGAACACAAACCTGGGCTTTTCATGGCCGCAAGCGGCGGTACGCTTTTTTTAGATGAAGTGGCAGATTTACCGCTCGATATGCAGGTTAAACTGCTTCGCGCCATTCAAGAAAAATCGGTGCGTGCGGTCGGTGCGCACGAAGAAAAGCTCGTAGACATTCGCATTCTCAGTGCGACCCATAAAAATCTTCAACAGCTCGTCGACGAAGGCGCGTTTCGGCAAGACTTATTCTACCGAATTAACGTTATCACATTACAGGTTCCCAGCCTGAGAGCCCGCCGAGGGGATATTGCATTACTGGCAAACCGTTTCCTTGAGGACATCGCCAAAGACTGTGGGGTTAAACATGCAACCATCGACCAACAGGCATTGAGCGCCTTAAATGCTTACGGCTATCCGGGTAATGTACGTGAATTGGAGAACATCATAGAACGCGCCTTTACCTTATGCGAAGGCAACACCATTCGTGAAGCCGATTTACAACTCGATAACAGTCCAAGTATGTCGAGCGTTTACAAAGCTTACAACCCACCCGCGACGCGCGCATCGGCGGTTGATTTAAGCCCACAAACGAAAAACGAAGTGCTATTCGAGCGTCAAGCCGATCAATCTTTAGAAGATTTCTTAGAGAAAATTGAGCGTGCAGAAATAGAAAAAGCCCTGCATGAAACGAAATGGAACCGCACGGCGGCGGCGAAACTACTGGGCGTTAGCTTCAGAGCACTGCGCTATCGTTTGAAGAAGCTAGGCCTCGATTAGCCAAGCATACATGCAAACTATGACACGAGACTTTTGGTCCGCGGACGCTCGCAGCCATAAGGTTCCGCATCAAAAGGCGGCGTTTCATTGGTAAGAAGCGTGCGCATTAACCGCACAGACGCCGGCGCCAACACTAATCCATTTCGAAAATGCCCCGCATTGATGAACACCTGCTTGTACCCTGGCACTTTTCCGATGTAGGGCACGCCATTGGGTGACCCTGGACGCAAACCTGCCCATTGTTTAATTACCGGACAACGCGCAAGCGCCGGCAAGATAGTTAATGCACTCTGTCGCAAGGAATCTAGCGCGTCTTCAGTCGTTTGCTTATCAAAATCGGCGTATTCGAGGGTGCTTCCCGCCACAATTTTTCCGTCTCGACGCGGAATCAAGTAACGCCCATCACTCAATACCACACGATTCAACAAACCCTGTGGCGCATCAAACAACAACATTTGTCCTTTGACCGGGGCGACCTGAATAGTAGGCAAATTCAACACCCTCGCGCTCCATGCCCCCGCACATATAACCATTTTATCAGCCTCAATTCGCTCTGTGCAGGCCAGTGAGATACTCACTCCCCCCGCTTTCTCCTGAAAGCTAATCAATTCGCTTTTTTCTTTAACCTCAATACGCGGGTGCGTATAAACAAAATTTTTCAACGCCTTTAATAAGCGAGGATTACGCACACTCGCAACCCTTGGCATCCATAGTGCCTGTTCCTTATGTGCGTCAGCGAACGCGATGTTGGGTTCCAAGGCGCCTAGCTTCTCATCGGAAATACTCTGCAACCAGGCCGGTGTATTCGGTGCGTGTTGAGCGGGTGTTTTTTGTAAGTTTGCGGACCAGGCTTTCGCCTCCGCAGCATCTTTCACATGCAGCATCAAAAGGCCTTCCTGACTCAATTCTGGATCGATGCCACTTTGCTCATATAACGCGGCGATCAGCTCGGGATAATACTGCTGAGACCAACCTGCCAGCGCGGTGACTGCCTGCGGATAACGCCAAGGGTATAACGGTGAAATGATGCCGCCGCCCGCCCAACTGGCCTCACGGCCTGCTTCACTTTTATCGAGTAGACACACTCGAACACCTGTCTCTGCTAATTCACGGGCTAGCATTAAGCCCATCACCCCTGCCCCTGCAATAACGACCTTCAAAACCACCTCTGAATCTAAATTCGCAACACTCGCCCTTAATACGACAAGCCTACTGACGTTGTATTTTAAAGTGTTACGCGCAAGAATACTGCTGGTAAACGGAGTTTACTTTATTCATATCAAAGGATTGATATCATGCTCAAAATATTTCCGGCCCCAAAGGCCGGCGGCTTCACGCTGCTTGAACTGCTCATTGCGCTAACAATACTCTCGATTATCGTTGGCATCTCATTCGCAAATTTTAATCAGTTGGAGCGCTATCATGTGCAAAGCGCAGCACGTAGCCTCGCACAATCCATACAAAGCGCCCGTACCTCGGCCGTTCAGCGCGGCAGCCCTATTTACCTGTGCCTTAGCCGAGACGGCCAGCAGTGCGAGCGCAGCGCTGCAAATCGAATTCTCATCTATGACGATCTCAATGGCGACAAACTTTATAATGCAGACGACTCCTTGATGGCAGAACGATCATTTCCGGCGCAGATTATCCAGATAAAGTGGCGAGCCTTCCAAAATAAACGCTACCTAGAACTGCTGCCCAGCGGTATGACCCATTATCAGAATGGCACATTTACCGTGTGTGGATCGAGTAACGCTATAGCCTTGGCCGAAGCGGTTATCGTGAATATGGCGGGCAGGCCCTATTTTGCCAAAGACAAAAATAAAGATGGGGTAAAAGAATACAGTAATGGCCAGAACTTAAGCTGCTCTTCGTTCTGACCACATAGAGACGAAACGCGGGTCTAGAGCCACTTAACGCCAACAATCCGTTTCATCAGCGCCGCGCACACCCGCTGAGGTATACGTTAAATTACCGCAGCGGTCACCCGCCATCACATTCTTGGGGGTCGCTTGTAAGGTATAGGTTTGCCCTGCCGCATCGATAGTAGTGAGCGAAAGGTCATAAAACTTATTCGTGCCATCGAGCGGCGCCTCAGCGGGAAAAATCGAAGCAGGCGGGCCCGTATTGTTTAGCGCGCCGTTGGTATCGGCATCAACCGCGGTGCCTAAATAATTATTATTTTCAGCGTAATGCCTTTCTAACGCCGACGCAAAGCCAAGCAACGCACCTTGCCCATCTGCGCGCCGTGCTTTAGCGGTTGATTCCTGATAGCTCGGGTAACCAATTGCCGCAATAATGCCGATGATCGCCACCACGATCATCAGCTCAATCAAGGTAAAGCCTTTACTGGTGAAGTTCGGTTTCATATTCACTAACATCTGCAAATCCTCTTACATTTCATACCAACCAAGCCGACCCAAACGTTCGCTTCCGTTCTCAATATCAATAGCGGTTTGGTCCAAAGTTTCAGTACCACCAAGCTTCGTATAATCGCCCAATGAGCTATAGCATGTGTTACCCAAACAATTGGGGTCGTTAAGTAAGCTTGATCGCGTTGTGCCCACCCCCCTATCATCACTATTGCCGGCATCATCAATCGCTTCGACGCCATCACCGTCCAAATCCATGATGGCCTTAGTAGGATTCAATCCATCCGCAAGCGGAATGGCGTATAGCGCGCTCGAACCGCCGCCTTCACACGCAGATTCACCGGGTATCATCGATGCAAAAATAGCGACCGGTCCCACCTCTTTGTCTGAGCGCAATAAGGGCTTATTCACAAGACGCTCGCCTTCTTCTGATGAATTAACCGCGAAGTCGAAATACCAGCCTTGTTGTTGCGTCCAATCTATCGCATCTCCGGCCATTTTTAGCACATCACCCGTTTGCGAAAGTGCTCGCGCGGCTAAGTCTTCTCGCTCAATAGCGCCGCCCGCGCTGTCTCCGTTGTCCCAAATGGTATAATAGCTTTGCAGTGAATCGTCTAACTGATCCCCCGAAACTAGGTATTGCCCCGTGCCAAAGGTCACAAACACATTAGGTGCGTTACCGGCTACTGATTGTTCACTATTTGCAGCCAGTCCTGGTGCGGCGGTGATGGGTTGAACATCGCCATCGGCATCGGTCGCGACGAACAGCGCCTCCGGTGCAGAACCATCCATATAGGCTGAACCCCAAGTGCTTGGATTGTCAGAACTAATATCAAAGGCCCACATGTTGCCTTTTAAATCACCGCCATAAATACGATCGGCCACACGATCACCATCTAGATCAGCCACCGATACCGTGGATAAACCGTTTTTATCACCAGAGCTTCCAACGTCAGTACCGAGGAAGCGATAATCGTCATTAACCGTCCAGGTGCCGTCAATGCCTTCTTCTACATAAAGAATAAAGACACCCGCTTCACCATTTTCTGAATTGTAGCCATTACCAAAAATAACCGCCCATTTTTGATCATTTAACATGGCAATCGAAACGCCTTCATCTAGATAACCCATGTCATCACTGTGCGCATCGGTAAACTCCCATAATACAGTTTCTTCGGCCTTGGTTGCCGAATTCGTAAAATCGTCTGGGTCGGTCACATCGAGTGCAAAAATACCTCGCCCGCCAGTGCGCATACCGCCCACCAATAGAGTCGTCCAATCACGGTCTTCGTCTCTATCCGCATCGGTCGAAGGTGAACCTAAGTCACCGGGGTCGGTGACGATAAATACGTCTTGGGCAACCGGCGTCAAATCGGCATAATAACGATGTGCATAGTTAGGATCGGATAAGTAATGTAAACCCGCTTTCGCTTCACTCGAATACGCCGCCCCCGGCACATAAGCGAATGCTTCTTGACCTGCATCAGCACCACTCAATGTTGCGTTAAATCCATGTAGCATGCCATCGTTCGCGCCGACATAAAGCATGGGATCACGGCTGCTTGCGTTTCCGCTCACAAAATTTGTGTACCGTTTACCCTCGCTTCCAAAATAACCCCGATTTGGCCAAGTGGAGGCTGGCTTACCGACAAATAATGGCGTTGAATGCACTACATCACCCAAACGACTTGAACGATTACGCAGAGGCTCAGTACGCGTACCACCTGAGCCGTCTGGAACTTGAATACTGTCTGCGTCAAAAAAACCTCTAATATAAGCAACACGGCTCTCACCATTTGCATCATTGCCGATGGTTCCATCGGCATTGGTCTTCAAATCTGTTTTCTGTGTGGCAGTGAGATTGTCATATTCAAATACCACACCCTCCGCATCGCCCGTATCGTTCTCACCCATCGTGAAAATAATACGCGCATCATTTTCTTGCGCATCCAGCAAGGCCGCAACACCCGAGTTACCCTCGCCATCCCCCCACGCATCACCTTCTACGGCGCCCGACGTGGAATTTAACAATTTAGCCTTCACATTACCCGACCAATCACCCGAATTAAATGAGGTGGTATACACCGCCGAACCATCCGTTGAGCGCAATGAGGATGAGTTAAAGGTTACACCGGAACCACTGCCCACCACTGCAGCTATACTTTGTAAGGCACTACCTAATGCGTCTTTTAATTCAGCAGGACTGTCCGCACTGTACATTTCACCACGGCCGTTTACCGCGGCATGGTAAAGGTCATCAATTTGTCTTGCATCTCTGGCGCTGTTTACATTTGGCCAGGTTGGCGGATTAGCATAGGCATCACTCACACTATTGTAGCTAACGCCACCCACCGTATTGTTGTAAATAGTACCCTTCGCTCCAAGCCCGACCATGTATGTATTCATGTGCAGATCTCGGTTGCAGTCTAGCCAAGGATCATGGCCTGAAAGGTTACATTCCGCGGGTCGTGTCACTTGACCGGCTGGAAACCCATCACCGCCTCGTAGTGCCGTTTTATAATGATGAAAAGCAATATCGCCCAGAGTGTTTGAGTAGCCATCAGCATACGGCGCCGTGGCGCTTCCGTCCGCGTTGTTAACTGCCGCAGAGGTACCCGAGTTATAACCGTCAGTGAATAGCAATGTGAAATTCTTTTGGCACATATCGTAAATAGGTGCCCCAGAGTCAGTCCGCTTGAATTGTGCAGCAGCATGCTCCAGGGCTTTTCTTAGCGGTGTACCGCCTGAAGAAACATATTCATAATGCTCTTTTAGCATTGCATTTACATCGGACGTCTCGTTCATATCGTACATCGATACGTTTCGGCGTTTATTGATCCAATCAAGCCCCGTATGAATACCTTGAATGCCCTGCAAAGCCGACGCAAGGCCGCCGCGCATCGCTTGATGGCGACGTCGGTAATACTGAAACCAGTTAGCAAAGTTTTGTTTTTCTTGTATTAACGTGCGGCTTTCTATGCCGCCATTAACAAAGGTATCGCGACTGTCTAAGCCCGTGATTTTATATTTCTTTAAACAAGACCCATCCGGTGCTATCGCATCAACATTTTCAAAGTTAGTTGGGACCTCAGCAAACTGCCGGTAATGCGCCGGTGTTGGGGTCGAGCAATCATAGACCTGGCCACCATACTTGTAGTTAGACTGCGTATCTTTTAAATAATAAACTGCCGGATAATACGAGTAGTTTCTATCACCAGTACTGCATTTAGAGCCATCATTTTTGCATATCATATCGCCATCTTTGATGTCGAAATTCCACTGTGCGTCGCTGTAGTTAGCGGTGTTATGTGTTGCAAACAGATTTATAGTGTCCGAGGCGAATTTCGAAACGGGTTCAAACTTTGTTGCCGTAATATCGGCATCCTCAAACGTATCATGCGTATAACCATCAAAGTTAGGCCAAGGGTCATAGGTCGCATTTGGATCGTAATAAGCAGAATTAAAATTTGGGCTGCGCGCAAACGCGTAGGCTTTGATTGGCGGGATCGCATAGTGATTGTTTACGCGTCGTTTCCCGTTGTAGCTTCCGCTATACCCATTCGGGAATAAATAGACGTATTTTTTGCCGCTAGAGTATAACTTGCCCGTATTGTCTGCAAAAAAGCCGTTATTATTTAAATAAAGTGCTCCATCGTTATTATTGAATAATACTTCGAAGTCCATACTGCCCGAGTCATCAATCATCAGCATCAAGTTGTGCTTGACCGATGCGCCCAACCATAGTGGGGAGTCAGATAAGGTACCAGGTGCAGAATAACTGATACTCGGCAAGACGAGATAGGCTGTCAATGCGATCCATTTAAGTTGATTTTGCATAGGTTTCATCCGGTTCACTCCTCTCAGAGGCATCTCTGAGTTAACATTTTTCTAACAGTATTTATCCACACGCGCTTTTTGAGCACGCTTGTTCAAAATACTCTTGCATAATATGTTTCAATCATTCTTGAGGCCGTGGAACTGCCGCCGCTGCTTTGCGCGACGATGCGAAACGCAAACGTTTGGCCTGCGCCACTTTCATGCGAATAGGTATCTAGGTTGAGCCCAAGATCACTATCCTCATTTGCAATGTCACCCGCCAGTTCAATAAAAAAGCGCGGCTCCTCGGCCAGGCCATTGACGGCTCCAGCTCGAACTGAATTAGTGCCCGTCCACGTAACGTTGTTATGAGGATCAGGTCCATTATTTTCTATATAAAGCCCATTTGTATTATTGAAGGCTCCAAGGGTCGCAAAGCCATCAATCGTTGCTTCTGCGGCCCTCACAGCGGTTTCGGCGCCTTGTAGCGCGATATTGCCATCTTGAATTGCTGCCGACATTTTGCCCTGCATTACCGTATCACTCATGGAGGATACGCCCAGCACCGTTAGGATAAGTAAAAAAATCAATGCAACAAAAAGGGCTGCTCCCTGTTGTTTTTTGGGTAAGCTATTCATTGTGATGTTCTCCTCTTACGCTTAATTCAGGCGATTTCTGATTGCATTGGTCGTCGCGTAAGACGTTAGCAAATTAGTCGGGTTTATCGCTTGGTTGTCATCGCCACGCACGTCAATCTGCGTCTGTACCGATAGCACGGAATTAGTAGCAGTAACGCCATCACCGTCGACATAGGTGTTAACACTGCCATCAGCGGTGGTGTCCTCCCCATATAAAACAGTAAATTGCTCAATGCCCTGCGCCACTTCGTAGCTCACAAAGCTCGGACGCGTGTTGCCAGTTGGATCCTCTAGGGTGCGCAAATACAAACCCGTATCGCCATTGGCATTATTACCAAGGTAGAGCAATGAGAAGTTAAGTAGATAGACAAATGCGCCATCGCTGTAAAAGTGATCAAGCGCTGTTTGCGTATTATTGGTTCCATCCAGCTCAATCACATTAGTCGCTGCGCTGATACTTGTTACGCCAAACGCTTCTGCCGTGCTGCAATCGGAAACAAGCAGCAGTGAATTAGCGTTAATACCGCAACTGGCGACATTCTCAACGGCAAGCGTATTAGCGTCAGTGTCAGCCCCTTCAATAGCTAAGCCCTGACATGGCTCTACTGTTTGAATAAATACCGCATCCGACCCTGCGACCGCTTCACCTGCACCGGTGCCAATGGTGACGCCATATCCCGCTAAATCAGTACCCGCAATATTATTAAAGGGAATCAATGCATTGTCGCCATCAAAATCAGTAAGCGCTGTCTGAACCGCTGCACCTGTATATTCAGATACTTTGATGTGATTCGTAAAATTCGCGCTAAATTGCCCGGTCGCGCAGCCCATGAAGCCAACAGAACGAATATTTTTGGTCATTATCTCCATTGCGATACGACCATTTTCTTGCATGCGGGCCACGCCGTTTTGCAAAGAGAATGCCTGCTGATTCGAGCTAAAAATCTGGAACATGCCAAGTAACAGCGTTGCGCTCAAGGCCAACGCTACCAACAACTCTACTAACGAGAAGCCTTTTGTATTACTCACAATCATCAACTCCTATGGCTCAAAGGTCAGTGTTACCCGACTAGTGGCGATGGCATTTGCCCCTTGCTCAACGCGATCAGTCCAATTAACTTCCACCGTATACAAGTTGCCTGCGGCAACGGAGAGTTCACCACTTCCAGCAGGCAAGGCATCACCAATATTTGTTAGCCATGTTTGGATATCGTATCCAGCCATTTGGGCCGCCGTACACGTATTTGCTAAGCAATTATCTGCACTGGCGTTACCCTCATCGGCGTAGGTGGCTTGCGCCGCTGGATTGGCCCGGATACGGTCGACTATGTCATTCGCATAGAATATGGCAATACTTCGATAACTCGCATTGGAGCTGTCTTGAACCGCCCTTACCTGCATACTGGCAACGCCTAGCAAGCCGACCGCTAGAATAAACATCGTAACCAGAATCTCCATTAAGGTAAGACCCTGCTGCCTTGCTTTTAACTGCATCTCAAGCCTCTCCTATGGACATGTAAAGTCAGTAATTTCAACACGCCCCGAAAGCGCAACCGAAATTTGCCGATCTTCTGCACCCGCCTCGGCTGTGCATAAATTCAAAGTATGCGCCCCTGAAGCGAAGCCTCTCCCATCAAAACGCAATGCAGCTGCACTGCCTGTTAAGGCCAAACTTGGGTTGATACTTTCAAAGCTCCGTAACGCGACCTCAGTACCGTTTACGGTACTATCTCCGTCGGAGTCGAGCCATACTTGATATCCATCCGCCCAACTGTTGGTCGCATTCGCAGTCGTCAAGGCAATTGTTACTTCCGTGCCGCGTTTTGTCGCCTCTGCCCGCGCATAATTCAATGCACCAACGATGCGGTTTGCCGTTGAGCTAACTTGGCCTCTCGCAATTGAGCTATTGAAGCTGGGTAACGCAATTGCCGCAACAATCCCAACCAAAATGACGGTGATCATCAGTTCTATGAGGGTAAAGCCTTGTTGATTCGTCGATCTAAAAGTTTTGATCATGCGCTCATCGCTCGCCTACTTTTCCATTAACAAAGCATAAGATACGTTAGTGCAAATAGCCCATACATTACGACCAGTGGCAGACCACACAGATAAACGGTCAATTTCACGATATAAGTGGTGCTATTTGGCATTTATTTTGTCAAGTTGACGTGTCTATCTGGCGTTATGGTAAAACCGACAAACAGCGCAGCCTAACCCCTTCAGCTTAGCCAAAAGTCAGAGATTTGATAGGAATTTAAAAATAAAACATGGGGCCAGCGAGGGATGGCCATTCAGCGCATGGTTAGATAAAAAAGAAGGCCCCATACAGCGCTGAACTGCACTGATTAATTAGACATTACGGATGGGAATGCGTAACTCTTTGGGCATCGAAAATACAATATTTTCTTCACGTCCG
>Ga0209495_1001455_pt1 | contig 16507 bp, 14 predicted proteins | sample EN1Hudsemesocosm_FD_184629 | JGI IMG/M metagenome (GOLD analysis project Ga0209495, IMG submission 184629) | Methane-oxidizing microbial communities from mesocosms in the Hudson Canyon - EN1E Hudson Canyon (SPAdes) (version 2) | ecosystem: Environmental > Aquatic > Marine > Cold seeps | place... | reverse complement strand
AAACCGGAAGCACGGAGAACACCTCCGCCGTTACCGACAAGAAAACCGAATCCCGTAAACGCTAAAAAGATCGTAGAAGATTTATATAGTGGGGATGAAAAGAAAGCTCAGTCTGCCGTGCTAGCCATTACTCAGGGCAACACAGATAACCAAGCTTTCAACGCCGAAAACGTACAGAAGCAAGTTGATCAAATGTTGAAACCCCTCCGCGAAGCTGAGCAAGCTAAACACAAGCTTAGTCAAGAAGAGGCGTTAGAAAAAGCATTCCCAAACTGGAAGGTTCAGGTTAATGAGCCGCATTTTGAGGAATGGCTACAGGGACGAAGTGCGACTGTGAAGAAGCTGGTTCATTCAAATGACTCGGCTGACGCAATCGAACTATTAACTTACTACAACTCTAGTGTCGGAAACACAACAGAAGAAGACACAGGCAAAACACAGGTTGAGAGAGTTCAAGACAAGAGAGCCAAGCAGTTATCTGCCTCTGGTGGTATCAGTTCAAAGAGTGCCGGATCATCAGGTGCTATGCCGACTGACCCAGACGCACTATTTGACTATCTTGAGCGGAACGATCCCGACCTTAGAAGATAACAGCGTACATTACGTTAATCAATTTTAAGGAACAGTATCATGGCAACAACTCTATATGGTGACATTTCACCACGGACAGCGACATTCGCAGAACGCGAATTATTAAAAAGAGCATTACCTTATTTGGTATTGGAAAAGTTTGGTCAATCAAAACCAATCCCTACCAAAAGCTCAAAAACTATCAAGTTCAGAAAGTACAATCCTCTGGCACTTGCGACTACACCAATCACTGAGGGTGTAACTCCTTCGTCTAAGCAGTTAACTGCTGATGACGTAACAGCTAATCTAGACCAGTTCGGCGATTTAATCACAATCACTGATGTTGTTTTAGACACACATGAAGACCCCGTTCTCTCTGAGGCGACTGAAATCCTCGGTGAGCAAGCCGCGCAAACCATTGAAACTATTAGGTTTGATGCTGTAAAAGCTGGGACTAATGTTCGTTTCGCAAACGGCACAGGTCGTTCAGCAGTGAACACTCCGATCACAACTGCGTTACAGCGCAAGTGTACTCGCGATTTGAAACGCAACAACGCCCGTCCGATTTCTAAAATCGTTCGTTCAACTCCTAGTTACGGCACAGAAGCTGTAGCACCTTCTTTCATTGGTTTAGTACACCCAGACATGGAAAGCGACATTCGCTCTATGGTTGGATTCGTACCGACTGAAAAGTACGGAAGCATCACTCCATACGAAAGTGAAATCGGTAAAGTTGAAGATGTTCGTTACATCAGTTCAACTGTTTTCAAACCTTGGGACGGATCAAGTACAGTCGGCGGATCAACAACTACTATGTTGAACACTGGCGGTAGCGCAGACGTTTACCCAGTATTATTCTTAGCTCGCGATGCTTACGGAATCATTCCGTTAAAAGGCAGAGCTTCTATCACTCCTTCTGTCGTGAACCCAGCACCAAGCGAATCTGATCCGCTAGGTCAACGTGGTCACATCGGCTGGAAATCAATGCAGACTTGTAAGATTCTTCAAGAGACTTACATGATCCGCGCCGAAGTAGCTGTAACTGACTAGTAGTTAGTTAATGCTTTACGAGAGAGCCGCCTTCGGGCGGCTTTTTTGTGCTTATTACTTTTAGACAAGAGGTTCTTATGGACAAGAAAACTGCAAAGAATGAAGACAAGTCAACCTTCGGAAAGAAGGTGAAGGTCATATTTCATAATACGAAAGATGATTCTGGTGACGTTTATGTAGCCTTAAATGGAGTTGGTTATTTAGTCCAACGTGAGCAAGAAGTGGAAGTCCCAGCCGATGTTTTAGGCGTTATCGACCTAGCTGTTGAGACACAACACAGCAGAGGCGCGAAGGGCGAAGAGATTGTTAAGGACATCAAACGATACCCCTACACAAAGGTAGCTTAATATGAATTATTTGGAGTTGTGCGATTCGTTAATGCGAGAGTCAGGAGTTGAAGAATCTGGGATTCTCTCTGTTGCCAATCAAACAGGTCTGAAGAAAAAGGTTGTCCGCTGGGTGGACAGAGCGTGGACAGAAATCCAAGGCAAGCGGGACTGGGATTTCTTGTGGAATGAAGAGTCGTTCACCACGAACATTGGACAGCAAGATTATCACCCCGCTGAGAATTTAGTTCTAGACCCACCCATGAAGACCCTAGACAGGTCTTCGGTAATAATCACAGGTGAGGCTGGAACAACCAAGCAGTATTTAAAGTTCATCCGTTGGCAAGACTTTGACAACACGGTAGCGATGGATGGAAGTCCAACAACTTTCACCATAAAGCCTGACGGTACTATACGTCTAGGCACTAAGCCTACTGCCGAACAGTTAGTGGAGTTCCAGTACTACCGGACACCGCAAGCGTTAGTCAAAAACACCGATGTACCAATCGTGGGAGCACATCACCACGACACCATTATATATCAGGCGATGATCTATCTTGCGGCAGAGCAAGACGCACCTGAGCTTTATCAGGATGCAGTGACTCAGTTAGAATTGAAGTTACGGCTGATGGCATCATCCAGCTTGTCCGGTCTTTCGCTTGCGGTTGAAACGCTAGCATGACAGTCCAAGCAAGACAGTGGGACTTGAAGGGTGGGTTAGACCTTGAATCACCAGCCATGTCAATCCAAGGGGGGAGAACTATTCTCGCCCAGAACTACGACTGTGCTTTGACGGGCGGATACCGAAGAGTATCTGGCTACACGCTGTGGGACGGTTCTGAAACCCCATCGGCAGTGGCGGGTTCTGGAGACATTCTTGGGTTGTGGAAGTACAACGATGACCTGTATGCTTTCAGGAACAGCGCAGACGGGTCTGAGTGTAAGATGCACAAGTCCACCACGTCAGGATGGACTGAGATAAACACTGGGGTTACGTTAGCCCCGAGTGGCAAGTACAACTTCGTTAACCACAACTTCACCGGAAGCTCAGCTTCTGAGTATATGTTTGGTGTTGACGGGGTTAACAAAGCTTTTCAGTTTGACGGGACTACGTTCACACAGATTACCACGGGGATGACTACTGACACCCCGACCTACTGCCAACAGCATAAGAACCACTTGTTCTTAGCTTTCAATGGAGGATCACTGCAACACTCTGGATTGGGTGACCCGCTGGTATGGACTCTGAACACAGGGGCTGGCGAGATTGGAGTGGGTACAGAGATAACATCACTCACCTCTATGCAAGGAAACTCTTTAGTTGTTTCGGGCGAGAAGAGTATAAGCATACTGTACGGAACGTCCTCTCTTGATTGGGACATGAAGTCGTTCACCACGGAGCTTGGAGTAACTCCTAGAACGTCAGTCCTGATGGACACCGACTTGGTGTTCTTCAACGGTGTTAGCGTCACTTCGCTACAGGCTACCCAGACTTTCGGTGATTTCGTTACCGCATCCTTATCCTCTGATATAGCTTCATTCTTTATGGATAAGAATGGCGGGTCTAGAGACGTAGTCGGCGTATGCGCGAATAAAGATAAAGGACAGTACAGAATATTTTACTCCGACAAATCTGTCGGGGTTTTAACTCTTTTGAATAAGTCGATTGTTGGTTGGTCAACTTGGTTGATCACGGACACTCCAACTTGTATAGCGGAGGGCTTCATAGGCACAGATGCTGGTGAAGTTATGGAGTTAGATACGGGCAACTCTTTTAATGGGACAGCCGTGGAGTCGTTTTTAAGACTTCCTTTTACTTCTCTGGGACAGCCCTACAAGAACAAACGATTCCGCAAGATTTTTGTGGAGCTTGATGCAGACTCAAACGCTGAGTTGAAGATGCAAGCAGACTACGATTATGGTGCGACAAGCTCAAACCCGCTAGACGTTCCCGTCTTCGGTGGTGGGGGTCTTTGGGACTTCTCTAGTTGGGGAGACTTCATTTGGTCTTCCACGTTGGTATCCACTTGTTCCATACCACTGAGCGGGTCAGGTAGAAACGTAGCTCTGCTGATTTACCACAACAGCGACAGTATACCTCCGTTCACGCTACAAGGCATAAGAGTAAATTTCACGATGAGGGGAGTGATTAGATAATGAGTAACTTTTTCACAACTCCCGCAGATTTAATGGCGGGAACTACAGCTAGGGCTGTAGATATCAACGACAGGTTAAGTGCGGTAGAAGCCGCTTTTGACAACGTGGAATCAACCACGAACAGGGCACTGAAGTTGCCAGTAGGAACTGCCACGAATCAGTTAATTACAGATACGGCGGCTAACAGAGCATACAAAACAATTGGGTTTGACGTGAATGGCAACACCACGTTATTGCACCCCTATGCGTGGAAGGCGGAGTGGCAAGCCGGAACTTTCTACAGGATAAACGACACGGTAAAAGACCCCACAACTAAGAATATTTTCTTCTGTATTGTAGATCATACCTCAGCAGAATTTTCTTTAGAGGCGGCTAACTGGTCACTAGGGGTTAACGTCTCTGACGTGGAAGTAGCTAAGGCTGAGTCTGAAGATGCTCAAGCATCAGCAGAGGAAGCAGAATCAAACGCTAAAGACTGGGCATATCTGACGGGCGTTGCTGTAGAAGAGGGTACATACTCTTCTAAAGAGTACGCTATCGGAGAGTTTATACCTGAAGGGTCTGCAAAAGACTGGGCAGTACAAGCTGAAGGCTTCGTAGACGGAACTAACAACTCCGCGCTATTCCACGCTCTAGCGTCTGGGGTTAGTGCGGGTGAGTCGTTAGCTTCAAAGAATGCATCTGCCTTATCCGCCTCAGCTTCAGAGGCTTCCAAAGTTGTTTCTGCTCAAGAAGCGGCTGACGCACTAGTATCTAAGAACGCGGCGGAAAGTGCCGCATCATCAGCCCAGTCTAGCGAGACTAACGCTAGTTCTTCTGCATCCGCTTCTCACACTAGTTCTGTGAGTTCGGCGGAGAGTCAGGGGATAGCATCTACAAAGGCTATGGAGGCTAGTGATTCTGCCGATGTTGCCGCAGAGAAGGAAGCCGGAGCTATATCAGCGGCATCCAATGCATCAGGCTCATCATCAGCCGCCTTTACCTCAGCCAGCCAAGCGTCAGCTAGCGCGGCATCTGCTGAGTCATATAAGAACTCTGCCATATCGGCATCGAACAGTGCTATCCAAAGTCGTAATCATTTCGACACTATGTTCTTGGGTAGTGCAACACAGAATCCAACTGCGGACGTACTAGGTAACCCTCTGCAAGAAGGAGCACTTTATTTCAACTCTGTTGACGGAGTAGTGAAAGTGTGGGAAGGCTCATTATGGGCAGTGGCTTACGCAAGCCTTTCGGGAGCACTAAACGCTACCAACAATCTAGATGATGTACTTGACTCAAGTGTGGCGAGGACGAATCTGGGTGTATATAGCACCATAGAAACTGACGCTAGGGAAGCGGTACTTGCGGCTGGAATAAAAAGCATCAAGACTTTGAACATGATCGGTTTCTACGATTAGACCTAACAACACTAACTTTAAAAAGGAAATACAGAAATGACAAAGACACAGGCAGTTCAAGCCCTCATCGATTCGGTGGAGGCGAAGGGTGCTTCAGCCACAGCAGAGGAGTTGGTATTCCTTGCTAAAGCTATAGAAGCTATCGCCGCACCAGCCACGGTTGCGGAGTTGGAATCAACGTCAGCAGAGATTCTAGTTGAGTTTGAATCAGCTAAGTCAGCCGCAGTGTCGGCTATTACTTCTGCACAAACGACAGCGACAGACGCAGTTGGTGCGGCACAGACCACGGCAACTGGCGCGGTAGCAACAGCCCTGTCGGACGCTACTACAAATTTAAACGCTACGATTCAAGACTCGTTGAACTCAGTAGATGTTTACTCTACAAGTCAAGTGGATGCGGCTATTACTGCGCTCACAGATTCAGTTGATACCACGTTAGCGGCTCAAGGGACTGTCATTACAGAGACTCTTGACGCAAGTACGGTAACTCTAAATGACGCTATAGCGGCACTGGATTCTACCTACACCCCTACACTGTCTTGGTCTAGTGAAGTCCCAGAAGCGTTGGACAATGTTGCGGAGAGCAGTTCTTATAACTTTACACAGATTAAAGCGTTTACTGCGTTCAACTCAGAGGACGCTACTGTGTCTTACAGCATTTCTGGGGGAGCATTACCTACTGGGTTGAGTCTGAACTCTTCTACAGGGGATATTACAGGTACTGCGGAAGACTTGGTTGCGGATGAAACCAGTTTCTTTTACGTTACCGCTTCTGATGGCATCTCTGATGACATTACCCGCTATCATTGTATTACAGTATCGGCTACTAACGCTATGGTAGCGTGGAAATCGTCAGTCACTTCTAGTGGCGGGATCGTTCCACACGCTTGGTCTTCACTTGGTTACGCGATTACAGAAACTGAATTGGTGGCAATCGATCTAAATGATTGGATCGACAACGAACCTCAAGAGGCAGTAGTCTTCAACTTGGTTGGCGCGGGTTCATATCCTGACGGTCTGTCATTTGACGGCACAAGCAAGTTTGTCTGGGAGAGTTTGGCTAAGTTTGAGGCTTACTCTGGGCAAGTAAGTAGTGATGGGTATATTGACGTTCCTAACTTCTACATCACTGTAGCGGATACTCAAGAGCAAGCTGTCGGTCAAGGGATCACACTCAGACTTCCAACTTCTCAACCCGCTGTAGGAGAGCAGATTTATTACGGTTCTAGAGGAGGTAATAGTAGTAGTTGGGGTTACCACAACGGTTATGACAATAATTGGACTTGTCCAGAGGGCGTTACTTCCGTAAACGTAGTTTGTATTGGCGGTGGTAGTGGCGGTCAGGATGGATGGGCTAACACAGCAGGGTCTGGTGGTGGACTAGGGTACAAGAACAACATCCCAGTGACTGCGGGTCAGTCTTATACCGCTTTTGCGGGGCATGGTGGGTACGGTAACAGTGGTTGGAGTGGTGGTACATCTTACTTCATGAACACCTCCACGGTAGCGGGAGGGGGTGCGGGTCATCCCTCATGGTCTTCTGGTGACGGTCTAGCGTCTGGTAATAACACCTACGGTGGTGGTTACCGAGGCGATGGTGGTGGTCAAGGCGGTAATGCATCGAACTACCAAGCTGGTGGTGGTGCGGGCGGCTACCAAGGTCGGGGTTACAACCAAAGCACTAAGGGTAGTAATACTGGTTGGGGCGGTGGCGGTGGCGGTTCATACTCGTCAACCTATGGGTATAGTGCGGGTGGTGGAACAGGAGTCTGGGGCATGTACGGGGGCTGTAGTGGACACAGTGAAGCGTGTGCATCCGATTCGGCAGGAGCAAAGGCGGGTAACACACCAAGTCACTATCGCGGGTATTTCACTCCATGGAGTCAGGACGATTACGGTGGTGGTTGGGGTGCTTATGGTGGTGAGAGGGGTCGTTATGGTGAGAACCCTTGGTCTGGTACGGGTGAAAGTTCAAGCAATATTTACGGTGGTAATAACGGTGGCGGTGGCGGTGGCCCTGGAACTTCATGGCCGTCAGCTTCGGGACATGGTGGTCGCGGTGCAGTACGCATCATTTGGGGATCGAATAGAAATTTCCCTAGTGGGCAGTGCTATGAAGTGCCTTCAGTAACTGGCGGGCTAACCGTACTATAATAATTTAGGAGAATTTAATAATGGCACTTTATCAATATGAAACAGCCCCAAAGTACCTAGTACCTTGGGATGCTGTAGTATCCGCCTTACCAGAGGGTTCTACAGAGGACGATGTAACCGAAGAGACTCTAACAGCGGGTGGGATTAAAAAACTAACTGATGACGAGATCATGATGGTGGGCATACGCACAATCCGTGATGACTTATTGAAGGAGTCAGATTGGGCTATACACGCAGACTCTCCACTGTCTCCAGAACTTCTAGAGGCTGTGAAGGCATACCGTCAAGAGTTGCGGGACTTCCCGTCTCTTATCCCTCAACCTTTCGTTGAAGGGGATGTTGTACCAGACTTCCCTACCAAGCCACCCTTACTGAAAGTGTAGGCATTAAACTTAAAGGGCTAGTCTGACTAGCCCTTTTCTTTTGAGGGATCAATGGATAAATCAATTCTAACGACCGCTATGGTATCTTCAACTGCAACAATCATTGCCATCACCATTTCCGTACTAGGGTTTGCCGATGCTAGGTATGCGAAGGCTGAAGACCTAGAAGGCTTTAAGGATCAGTTTAGTGATCTCAGACGAGCATCTATCGAAGACTCGCTCTTTGATTTGGAATCAATCATGCCGTCCGAAAGAACTCCCACGGACTTAGCGAAGATCGAGCGATTCAAGCGCGAACTTCAGGATTTGAAAGATGGACACTAGGCATTGCTCAGAAATGGATACCGTACTCAAAGAACACCGAAAGAGAATTTTGGACTTGGAACAAACTCTTGAGTCGATTGACCGCCAACTGTATCAAATCAAGGGGTGTGTTTACGGCGTGGTTGGGTATGCGATAGCTACTCAATTTGGACTCAACGAACTTTTCATGGTGGTGAAATGAGTACCCTGAAGAAGTTTTGGGAGATTGCCGTAGAGATGTTTTGGTTTATCTTTTTAGCTTCTGTCGGCAGTGCTATTGCCGTTTTTATACTGCAAGAAATTTGGGGAGTTTATTATGTTTGAGGGGGATTTGGTCACTCAGGCTGTGACGGGCGAAGACTCGTACATCCTGACAGTGCCGTTTCAGTACACTACGGTGGACGGGGTGGTCATCACAGTCCCGCAAGGGTTCAAGACTAACTTTGCCAGCGTACCGAATTTTTGCAAGATGTACATCGATGACAATTCGCATTTCATCAGGATGCCGTCAGTGGTGCACGATATGTTGTACAGTGCTCAGTCTGCTGAGTACGGGTTCACGCGGAAGGAAGCAGACCTTATCTTAATGCAAGCGTGTATTGAGAAGGGTATGAGGGTGAGCAAAGCCAAACTCATCTACTATATTTTAAGGGCATTCGGGAAGGCTAACTATGAAGACAGATAGTATTAGATTCTCCAACAAATTCGTAGCATTTTTGGTAGGGATGCTCCTAGTAGGATTCCTGTCAGGGTGCTCATTCACTCAATCAGTTGCGGGTAAAGCCGCAAGTTTTGCAGTCGGCACATACTGCAAGATTCCCAACAAGACAGTTGGGAGAAAAACAATCCGCGCACAGTTCAATAAGGTTGTGTCTCCGCATACCGTTACGGTAGTGTGCTCCGGTGATTAAGCTAAACTTTTCTATGTCCGAACTGTCCATCACAGATGATCCAATTCCGATAAGCGTTGCAGACAAACTGCTAAGACATATAAGAATAATACAGCCTATCAGGGATAGGGTTGGCGTGCCTATCAGTGCGTCTCAACACTCTGGGTATAGACCAGTGGCGTATGAGCTAGCACAGGGTAGGTCAGGAACTTCAGAGCACACATTCCACGGCAATGGCGCGGTGGACTGGACGTGCCGCAAATCACACATAGCTACTCTTTTTGATGAGCTAAAGAAATCAGAATACAGAAGGGTAGCGTTTTACCCCCACATGAATTTCGTACACTGCGATCTGAAAGGGACTGAGAAAGTGTCCTTCATTGCGGATACCGTAACTAATAAATGGAAGAGAGACAATGGCGATAGCTGACGAGCAGAAAAACCTAGTTACGGGCGGTATGGAAAATACGCTGGGAACAACAAACGCTGATGGGTTGAGCGACTTCACCACGCCTACCGCTGACGTTACAGCTAAGCCGTCAATGGGCGGGGTCACTGGGAATCAGACAGTACAGGGTCAGATGACTGGGTTGATGAACTCCAACAACCCTCTCATGCAACGTGCCATGACAAGAGCGTCAGCCGCCGCCAATAAGCGAGGGTTGCTCAACTCTTCTATGGGCGTGCAAGCGGGTCAGGAAGCCGCTCTCACTGCCGCTCTTCCGATAGCCCAAGCTGATGCCGCTACGAATGCGAAGCAAGCTCAAATGAATCAAGGCTACGCCAATCAGTTCTCCGCGCAAGCCCAAGACTTAGGCAACAAAACATCTCTGATGGGCACGGAGCTAACCAACAAGACTCAGTTAGCTGACCAAGCTTACGCACAGCAAGCGGGCACTGGAAACTACGGTGCTACTACCAACGGTGACGAGAACTACGTTGGAGGTGGGGGTCTTATCTCTTCCAAGACTGACGCGCAGAAAGACTTAGCTAACCAGACCTATGAGCAACAGATGGGTACGGGCATATACGACAAGTTGCCCACGACAGAGAATGCTAGTGAGTTTATTGGCGGAGGTGGGTTCATTAAAGGCAAAGAAGACTCTGCTCTCAATATTCAAGACGATGCTCAAGTACAAGAACAAGCGATGCAGAAGCTTGACGCTGGGACGAGAAACCAGCTACTGACACTGCAATCTAATTATGACTCTTTGTTGCAAACCAACAGGTCGGCGGCTACTTCTTGGAACACCTATCTACAAGCCATAGTTGAAGTGCAAGGTAGCGAGATAGGAAACAAAGAGGTAGTTCTGCAACAACTTCAAGACGAGCTAATAGCGGGAATTAATGTTATTTCGGCTTTTGATTCCACGGCACTAGCCGTTCCCCAAGACGTAGGAATGTTCAACGACAGAGATACAACTCTAACACCAGCACCTACGGGGTAGATAATGGCTAGATCAGCGGCAGAGAACGAGGCGATATCGGAGTTCATCCACGCAAACATAGACAACCCAGAGGTGATAGCGGCGGCGGCGGCGGAACACGGAGTTTCTTTGGCAGAGATGGCAACCGCTGTTAACGTCACTGTAGATCAAGCGCAATCTTATTTTTCCGATGCGGGAGTAACTGTAAGCAGTACTCCAACTCCAACCCCACCACAAGCACCAACTCCAACTCCAGACCGTACACCACCACAAGCACCAACCCCAACTCCAGACCGTACACCACCACAAGCACCAACCCCAACTCCAGACCGTACACCAGTTGAGCAAACAAGACAGGAACTTATTGCTGAGTATGTAAACGCCAATATTGATGACCCAGCGGCTGTGATTGCGGCGGCTAATGAGCACGGCGTTTCAATCACGGAGATAGCTACATCTTTGGGCAAGACCATCAAAGAGACTGGTCAGATGTTTGACGGCACGCAATTCACCACGGCTAGTACTTCTGAGCATATTAAAGAGTACGTTCAAGGTGTAAACCAAGTGACTACAGAGGAAACCCCATTCACTGCCGTTGGGGCGGAGGGTGGGGAGATGTATTCAAACGAGTCAGCAGTTCAAGAACTTGCTGAAGTTGAAGCAGTTACAGTAGACCAAGACTGGGTAAGCCAGAAGATTGAAGAAGGTGATCACCAAGGAGTCTTTGACGCGATAGCGAGTCAGGGTCTTTCTGCGTCACAGGTAGCCGGAGTTACAAACTATACTGAGGCGGAAGTTGCGGCTTGGTTGCGTGATATGTCTGAGGATGACCCGTACCAGTACGAAGGGCAAGCAGAATCAGAAGCACTGATACCAGTGACTCAAGAGACTGAATCTACTGAAGTGCTTGCTGAGGATGAGTTTGATGTCATTGAAGATCAAAGACTTATTGATGATTTTGATGTCATTGAAGATCAAAGACTTATTGATGATTTTGATGTCATTGAAGATCAACGAATAATTGATGACGAGGGGGATGCCCCCCATGTACTCACTCAAGAATGGATATCTGAGAAGATACACGCTGGAGAGGCAGACGATATCCTTTTTGAGATTAAGGATCGGGGTATGTCAGCCCAGAACGTAGCCGACATAACCGACTACACGGCACTGCAAGTTGCTACATGGTTGGACTTGGTTGATGCCGAATACGAATACGAAGGTAAAGATACGTTTGCTGACGAGATTGCTGAGGCTAAGGTAGGAGTAGAGCCAGAGACGGATCAGGACAGGCTTACTAGTTCCGGCACTTCGCTGGGTGATGTCACTGCTATCAACCACTTTGGCGATCCGATAGAGGGAGTTACTGAATCTGAGTTGGAGATGCTGACAGGGGGGCTTAATGATGAGAAATGGCAAGGGGAATTTTGGTCTAGGATTGGTAACTCTGACATAGCTAATGATCATGTATATCTCTCTAGGAAACCTAAGTCCGAGGATTGGCTTAAAAATACGGGCGGGGCTAGTTCTGCTGAATTAAACAAAGCTATAAAATCAGCTCTAGATGGGGTAAAGTCTTTCGACTCTGGACTCACTTGGAAAGAGGCTGAGAACCTAGTCTACCACGCTAGGTTAGATTCATCTTGGAATGGTGAAACCCCAACATCTGAGTGGGGCTTACTTACCGATACAGCGTCACTACTCCTAGGTGTGCGTGTCACGTTTAATGACTATGGTGACGATGACCGTAAATTACGGATATACCCACTATCAGATCAAAACAATAAATATAATAAATTCTCTAGTCCAGAAGAGTATATCAAGAAACTGTTTACAGATTACAGAGACCCAACTAAGGTAACAACTGCTCTAACTAAGCTAGACACCTACAAATCTACAGACCACCCAAACAACGTAACAAGAAAAGGAGAAACGGAACACATAACTAGGTGGGTAGATAACTCTGGTCTAAAAGAGGGTACTTTTAACCTTGAGTATGCTGGTCTTACTGGCAATAATCCGCCAGCCGAAACTTCCGGCGGTACTACTTCTGCTTCGGAAGACTTTACTCCTGTAGAGATCAATGATCCTGACGGCACTACGCTGACGTTTGATGAGTTTTATGAGAAGGAGAAAGGAAAGGGCTACGACACTATTGCCAGCCTAATTATGAATTCAGGTGAGCCTCTAGAATCATATGTCAACGGGTCAGATGTGTTCTCTTCCGTGGAAGAGGTAGCCGCCTTCGCCAATTACTGGGGTGACACCAGTATGCACGGGTTTCTTAACAGACTGTCTGACGGCAACAGAACAGTTAGGGATATGTACTGGTTTCCCGAAGATCAATGGGAAGATAATAATGCTTCTGCCGCTTGGGATGTATTTGAGGAGAGTGGGGGAGCGAACCAAGACCCGTTTATAGCACAGTATCAAGAGAAGTGGAATGCTGATTGGTCTAAGTTTACGCATCAGAGTTACTCTAATCCGTTCTTTGCTAGTTCCTTTACTCCTTATGACGAGCGTATACAGTTCATAAAAGATAACCCAGACACGTTCATCCACGAAGCAAACATCCCCATAGAGCAACTCCTGTACCTTGAAGAGATAGGCAACGTCACCCACACAGGTCTACACGGCACTGCGATTGGGGAACACCTGAACTTGATGATCAGAAAGAATGAGGGTGAGAAAGCGGCGGCTGGTGAGTCTGGGGGTAACACTACAGCGCAAGCCTACAATATCGGTGGTGGTCTTGGGGCTATCTTGGCTGGAGCAAGTGGTAGCTCATCCGGTGGGAGTGACGGGCAGTACACAGAGTTCTGGAATGACGTAGACCTGAATACTGGGCAGTACATGGGGCAGAACCCAGCTTTCACGTCTATAGACTTTGCGGGGGGTTCTCAAGCTTGGCAAGATCATATGGCAACCCAAGCGGGGCAAGACTTCCTTGAATTTGGCGGGGGTGCTGAGTACGCTGGCTTCTGGGCAGAGGTTAACGAGGCTGGTGAGTACACGGGTGGAGCTACTGGGTACACCGTGAACAAACCGAAGCAAGACGATTACACCATCACTAACGACAACCCTGAACCCGAAGATGAGCCAGTCACTGGGGATGCCATAACTGACGAGACTTTACTCCAATACTTGCAGAATCAAGCTGACGCTGGTTCTTCTGCATCCGACACACTGGACACGACAAGCGACTACGGAATTTCTGATCAGCGCATTGCGGATATCTACGGTATTGAAGTTGATAGCGTTGAATCTTTTCTACAGTCTAACTCCGATCTGTGGAGTAGGGTTGAGGATGGTCAGTACGGCGGGTATGACGGGGCACTTGTAGGTGAGCACGATAACGATGCTAGCAATAACAAAACTGGAGCTGGTTATGTAGGTAAGGACGGTGAACTGCTCCTATGGGATGGTACTCCGTTCACAGGGGCACGCGAGAATGGAGACATTTATCAAGACGGCTACTATGTAAACTCTGCGAACAACCTACTGCCCGATATGTTCAGCGGCATGACTGAGACTTTCGTACCCGTATCCGCTGTTGAGACACTGTACGATCTCTATAAGACCAACGTGAACATTAATGTAGAGTCTTTGGGAGACATATTCCAAGACAACAATCTACTAGCTTCATTTATAAACACTGCGCTATCAGCGGGCACTGGTGGTGCTGGCGGTATAGCAAACGGGATTATCGATGCCACAACGGGTAATACTGTGGGTAAGTGGGTGGCTGACGCTTTCCATGATAACGGTGATAACCTCACGATGGACTCTCTGTACGAACACGTCAACGGCATGACGGCTAGTGACTTCGCTACCTCCATAGCTAAAGTCGTAGATGGTGCTCTTGGTAGTTCTATGGTTGAAACATCTGTTGATGCCGCAACGTGGATTCACGATTGGGTTACGGGGGTCACCTCAGACGAAGTCAACCCGTTCCAAGCTATCCTAGATTCCGGTCTAAGCACCGAGCAGTTTTCGGATTTCGTGACTAAGGACATTAATGAAACTAATGCGGCGGCGGAAGCTGGTACAGACACGGGTACAACTGGCGGAAACGAGACTGTCCCATCCTCAGTTCCTGTGGGAGATTCCTATATAGACCAAGTTGTTGCGTATATTGAAGAGTTAGGGCTGTTGACTGAGAGTGGCGGCGGGTTTGTTACGGACTTGTGGGACTCTCTGACCGGTCAAGAAATCGAAAATGTTCTATACCGTGACCCAGATACTGGTCTGCTTACTGTGCACGATACCGGACAGGTTATTGAGGGCGGACTGGCGGGCAGTGAGGCTTCCGGTAAGGTGGAGTTAGGTAGGCATACAAACGACCAAGGGGAGTGGTTTGATGTGCAGTACACTGACTTGGGTGACGGCAAGAATATCATCGTAACCAAGCTAGAAAGTGCAGACGCAACTAGTGGCGAAGTTGTAGCCATGCTGAACCCGACTAACGAGGCGGGTGTATACGCCGCTCAGTTCTACCAAGACAATGTACTCACAGGTGAGGGTCAGTCTGTCCAAATTGGGGAGGTTGACAACTTCACTTCCACGGGTGCTGACAGCTTCACTCAATTCATGGCGGAGAACTACGGAGGGGCAGAGAAGTTCAACGTACTTCCAGCGGTTCTGGCTACTTTAAATAACGATGTTACTACCTTTGATGAACTGAAAACTTGGGTATCAAGCAACTCTGATTTTACAATTCAAGACCTGATCACTGGCTTGAATGTTACTAACATAGGTGCTGGCGGAGAAGTTGCGGCTGGCGGAGAAGTTGCGGCTGGCGGAGAAGTTGCGGCTGGCGATAGTTTAATTAATTCGGGAAATCCAAACCTTAATACGGGTGGGGCTACAACAGTCAATACAGATGGTTCACCAGTTGAACAAGGTGAACAAGTTGATAACGAGGGAGATGACGGCACAACAGTTTCTATAGAGGGCACGGAAACCACCGTGGTAGATGATCCAAAACTAACGTCCTACCTAGAGCAACTAGCGATAGCAGAGGGTCAAGGGCATAGTCCTAGTACGGCTAAGATGTATGCTAAGGAATGGGTGAGGTCATATTATGATGATCCGACATGGGAGAAATCGCCTTCAATTACTCCCGCAGAGACTACCAATACAGATTCTGGCACTGGTCTTAATGAGATAGAGGGTGGTGGTACAGTAGACGAAGTTGAGCCTCCAGAGTTTGATCCAGTAACAGGCTTCAATGCGGAGGGTTTAGACGCAGACGGGTACAACGTCAACGGATACGACTCTGAGGGTAGAGACAGAGATGGGTACAATGCCGCTGGTTTCAACGCTGACGGATTTAACTCTGACGGGTACACCTCTCAGGGGTACAACGCTGACGGATTTAACTCTGACGGGTACAACTCTCAAGGGTACAACTCTGACGGATTTAACTCTGACGGATTTAACTCTGACGGTATGGATGCTAGTGGCAGAGATGCTAACGGTATGGATGCTAGTGGCAGAGATATCAACGGATTCGATGCCAACGGGCTAGACGTTTACGGACACCCCGCTGGATGGACTGCCCCTACTGATGGTACTGATGGTACTGATGGTACTGATGGTACTGATGGTACTGATGGTACTGATGGTACTGATGGTACTGATGGTACTGACGGACTAGATGGTACTGACGGACTAGACGGTACTGACGGTACTGACGGTACTGACGGACTAGATGGTACTGACGGTACTGACGGACTGGACGGTACTGACGGACTGGACGGTACTGACGGACTGGACGGTACTGACGGTACTGACGGTACTGACGGTACTGACGGTACTGACGGTACTGACGGTACTGACGGTATT
>Ga0209495_1001453_pt1 | contig 16520 bp, 23 predicted proteins | sample EN1Hudsemesocosm_FD_184629 | JGI IMG/M metagenome (GOLD analysis project Ga0209495, IMG submission 184629) | Methane-oxidizing microbial communities from mesocosms in the Hudson Canyon - EN1E Hudson Canyon (SPAdes) (version 2) | ecosystem: Environmental > Aquatic > Marine > Cold seeps | place... | reverse complement strand
ATCGAGTGCTATCAGATGAAGAAATTCGTTTAATTTTTAACTCAACACACAACAACTCAAGAATTTTAAGATTTCTGCTTTTAACCGGCTTAAGAATTGGTGAAGTCAATTTATCCTACAGGGAAGGGGACTTTTTATATTTAGAAGCTGAAGATGCTAAAAATGGGAAAGCCCACTGGGTTTATCTATCTGATCTGGCAAAAGATCAATATCCACTTCCTATTTGCACCACCACAAACATTCAAAACTGGCTTAAACGCTTATTGCTTAATAAATACGACTATAAAGATCAAGATCGGTTTACCTGTCATGATTTAAGGCGAACATTCGCCACTCGCTTGAATGATTACCAGCGTAATACCGATATTATTGAAGGCGTGGGCGGCATACCCCCGTATATCATAGAGAAAATGCTTAATCATACGCTAGAGGGCGTATTAGCCGTTTATAACCGTGCTGAATACAAAGAACAGCGCATCGAAGCTTTTAAGATTATGGAAACGATTGTTACTGATATTTGTGGGGGGAGTGATGAGTGATTATTATCCAATTGAAGATCGAGAAGATATTGATTTAGATCTTTTATTAAAACGGTTGAAAGCTAATGGTATTTTCCCACAACTATCAGAAGCAGAAGTTTTACACCTTTTGTGTTGGCATCAGTGGTCGGGACATATAAAATTTTTTACTTGGGAATTAGAGGATATATATTTTGGCTCTTCTATACCGATTCCAGAGCAGGTTAATATTTATTTAGAAGGTAAGAATTTTTTATTCATTCAAGGCTTTCATAAATGCGACGATGTAGATTTAGCTTTTAATTCACAAGGGCAACCTAATCATTATTATGTATTTGGTAGTGTGTTTGGTAGCCCACATAATCGTATATCAATTGATATGCTTGGTTTTCGCTCCTTTCCTATTGATTATGTTCGTATATCTAAAGCTGATGTAAATGCAATTGAAACAGGAAGATTTAGAGAATTAAACCAACAAGAGAAGCGTGAAGTAAAGCTGCATAAATATATTGAAACAACCCCTGATTTTGCAAAGAGATGTACCAGTATGAGGCAAGGTGAAGCATGGGAGGAGCTTACGCGATATGACAGTAACCTCTTTCCTCCATTAGGGGAAAAAGCTATTAGTGGGTTCTGGGGGGGGACAGATTTAAAATTTAAGCAAGGGAGACCTGAAAAAAATAAATAGCTATTAATCTAAAATAGCTATTAAGAAATATATGCCTATACAGTCAGGATGAATGCTGAGTTTTATTACCATTAAAGTAGCTAATTCAAAAAAATAGCTACTTTGGGTGATTTTTTTACCCATTAAATCTCGATAGAGTACAAACCAGATACAGTATTTGACTGCATTTGATTATATTGAGGTTTTATTATGAACATTGAACGAAAAGCACATTCAATTAAACAAGTTAAAGAACATTTAGGCGGAGTGAGTCAGGCGTTTATTTATGCGCTAATTAAGCAGAAACAGATAAAAACATTTAAAATTGGCGGGCGTAGGCTTGTATCGGATGAGGCTTTAACTGAATTCATAAGGAATCAAGAAAGCATTCAAGAAGCCTCAGAAGTTGAGCAGGTGGCTTAAATGAACTTGCTTATTAATAATTATTACGGTAACCTTAAATTTCTATCAGAAAGGATAGAAAATGGAATTGGCGTTCCTGAATTACACGGCATAAGCCGCTTAACTGCGGTATTTTTATGCAAAAAATCTCAGTTTACTATTATGTTGAACTGGGTAGGCAGTCGAAAGACTGGCTGGTTCCGTGTATCCAGTACGCCAACCTATTCAGTTCGACTCCATAATTGGCGTTATGTAGTCGGGTTTAAAAATTTAAACACGGGGCCTATCATGACAAAATCCAACGCTACAAATCCAACTATCAACACGCCTAGTTTAAATACTAGATTAAAATCCCTCTTTTTACTTCGTGATTCACACCGTAAAACGATTGCTTCAGGCTTAAAATTTGAGCAAATAAAACCACTTTCAGAGCATATCAAAGGCTCGGTTATTTGTTTTGATCGTATGGTGGGAGAAGTCGCATGAACCAGCCAACAGAGAAGCAAGAAGAAACGCTGTTATTAGTCGAATATCACCTAAAAAATGCTGAGATAGAAGCTAATAACGCCCTGTCTGAAATTAAAAAAAACCTAAGTGATGAAAACTTTGTATTACTATTGGAATTAGTTGAGCTGGTAACTAAGAACATTCGTTATGCAGGTAATATTTCACTAGCTAAACAAGAGCCTGATGAGGAAAGACGCGCTATATTGATTGCGCTAACTAAACAGATGATAGATTTGGATGCTGTTTTAGGGGGCAAGTCATGAGCCAGTTAAACACCACCCCAAACAGTATGGCTATCCCTATCGCTGGCACAATAATTCTGCCCCAAGATGAATATGAAGCCTTTATTAATCATATCGGTGAATTTGATGTTATTTGCTACGAAGTTAAAGCAAGGGATAACAAAATATTATCCCCATTATTAGAAACCAAAGAACAGGCCATTAAGTTACGAGAGGAGCTTAAAGCCGATCATCCTGATGCAAAAATCAGCAAATTGGTTTGGTATTACTCTTCAGCTAATGAGCGTGACCGCTTGGAAATGATGGATAGCATTGTTAAAGCAGATAGCAATAAGGCGGTGCAACGTGGTTGATTTAACACATCGTTTAGAAGGTTACGACAACACAGCCCCAGATTCTAGCTCGCTTTCGGATTCTATTTACAGTGCTTCAGGTCGTGCCAGCGCGATTATAACAATGCTTCAAGGTGATTTTGTTGACGGCATGAACGAACTGACTAATGAAACTGTTTACAGCGCATTAGAAGCTATAAGGCTTGAATGTCTTGATATGCGAAAGACGGTTGAGCATTTTGATGCTGCACAAAAAAGCCCCAGCTAACTAAATAATTAATTAACTGAGGCTCTAAGTAATCCATACAAAGAATGAAAAACTCTATATTTGCGTGTAGTAGTTTACCACCATATGGATTGCTATGCCTCAAGGAAATGAGCAATGAATATATTACAAAGATTAATTAGCATTATTTTTAATGTTGAACGGTTACAAGCCGTTTCATTATTGAAGAAAACATTAACTTCAATTGATGAAGACCCTATCAATATCAACCTTGTTAAAGAAGACCTTAAATTAGCCATTTGTTTATTAGAAACAGGGGAAGGCTAATGGACGTGATAGAGCAAATGCAAGAATCTGGCTTAACTGGCCTTGCATCGCCTGATTTAATTATTGATGGTGTGATACATCGTTTTAGACCTGATTGGGAGCCTAAAGCGGCTAAAAAAAGGGCGTGGTATGTTCTATTTCCTTTTAGAACGGATGCCGGTAAAGAATTAATCGTTGGTTCGTTTGGCTGGTTTAAGGGAGCTGATACGTATAGCTTTAATGTTAGCTTAAAAGATGACTTTAAGCTGACTGATGAAGAAAAACAGCGTTATGCCAAAGAGCAAGCCGCAAAGCGTGAATTAGCCCAAATTGAGAAGCAAAAAGAACAAGCGGCCACTGCAAAACGTGCTGCATCAATTTTTAATAATTTACCCACACAAGGCCACTCTAAGTATTTACAACGTAAAAAAGTGAATGGTTTTAATTGTCGCTTTACCAGGGGAAGTATTGTTATTCCCGTTTACGGCGTGGATTTTAAATTATCAGGGTTACAGTTTATTAATCCTGAAGGCGATAAGAAATTTCTGACAGGAACCATTAAAAAAGGAAAGTTTTGTATTTTAGGACAGAAGATCCAAAAGAACTTTACGGGCTATATTGCTTTGGTTGAAGGGTATGCCACGGGATGCAGTGTAAAAATGGCAACGGGCTGGAATGTATTTGTTGCATTCGATGCCGGTAATTTAATTCATGTGGCTAAAGCAATCAGAAGCCTTTACCAGTATGCAAAGATTGTTGTTTGTGGTGATGATGACTATGGAAATAAAGACAACAATGCAGGCCGTAAGCAAGCTGAATTAGCCGCACAATCGGTGGGCGGTGTTGCTGTATTTCCTGTAAGAAATAAGGAGGTACTATCATGAAGGAATCAGTCGATTTTAATGATAGTCATGTAGCTAATGGATTGGATAAAACAAACGCCACTATTGTTAATCAAGTTGAAGATCAATTTAAGCAGCAACAATCAAAAAGTGCTAATGATACAACAGTAAAACAACCTTATATAAACTGGAAAGGTGAACCTGAAGAAATTAAAACTAAGTTACCACCTGTAAAGCTTCTTGATGACGATATGTTGCCAGAACCGTTAGCGCCTTGGCTTTTAGATATTTCTTATCGGATGCAAGCACCGATTGATTTTAGTGCGGCGGCCATGTTTGTTGTTTTCGGGTCCGTCATTGGTGCAGGGTGCAAGATGCGACCTAAAGCGGTTGATAATTGGGGCGTGGTCTGCAATTTGTTTGGCATGATTATCGGTGATCCTTCAATGCTTAAAACGCCGGCAGTATCCGAGGTTTTAAAATTATTGGATGATTTGCAATTCAAATATCGGGATATTTTTGAAAGTGAAAAATCTGAACATGATTTTGATGAAATGCTTCAAGAGGCTGAGTTAAAACAACTGCAGAAAGAAATACCTAAGCTGGTTGAAGCAAAGAAAATAGATGATATAAAAATTGCTAAAGAACGATACCGCGAAATTTCAGAGAATGAAGCACCAGAAAGGCGGTTATTTAAAACCAATGAAACTTCAATACAGTCACTGACCGTACTGAATAAGCATAATGAGCGCGGGGTTTTAATTCACGTTGATGAAATTATGGGCTTATTAAGTCAGTTGGAAATGCCTCAAAATTCAGATATGAAAGCTTATTTCCTTACCGGTTGGAATGGGTATGGCTCATATACCGACTATAAGATTGGGCGGGGATTAACTGAAGCAAAGAATATCTGCTTAAGTACATTGGGTACAACACAGCCACAAAAGATTAATAGCTATGTACACGGCTTCAAATCAGGGGGTAATGATGGAACTATTCAACGGTATCAAATGTCTGTTTGGCCTGATACCCCTAAGAGCTGGAAAAATATAGATCAAAAGCCAGATGCTGAAGCAAAGCAAAACGCTTATTCAATCTTGGAACATTTAGCGGGCGTGGATTTTATAGAGCTTGGGGCAACGCAAGATAACCCTGAAAACAATAGTACACCTTACTTTAGGTTTAATGACGCGGGGCAAATTGTATTTAATGAGTGGTTAAATAAGCTAATGAACGTCACGCTTAAATATCAAGATAACCCGCTAATGAGTCAGCACTTAAGCAAGTACAGATCATTAATGCCTTCAATCGCATTGATCATACACCTGATTGATAAAGCGGATGGGTCAACCGAAAATGATGGAGTTTCAGAAAGTGCGGCCAAGATGGCCGTGCGTTGGTGTGATTACTTAGCAAGTCACGCGCGGCGGATTTATTCAGCGGCTGAATCAAGTGATCATACGGCGGCTATTCTGCTATCACATAAGATCAAATCGAATGAGCTACCTAATCCATTTAAAGCGCATACCGTTTACCGTAAAGGTTGGCATGGGCTATCTGATACCGAAGAAGCGAAAGCCGCCTGTAAGGTGTTGGTTGAAGAAGGTTGGCTACATGAAGAAGTACCACCCAAGCCAAAGACAGGAAGAACACCAGCCAGTGAATATTACATACACCCGTCATTAATAGTAGATAAGTAAAGTAACTGAATAAACAACATAAACTGAATAAAGTATTTAATTAATAATTTACTACTATCAGTATTTATCTACTTACCCTAACTGACAACTGAATAAACTGAATTAAGTACCAAGCATTTAGTTAATTCAGTTTATTCAGTCTGCAAGTGGGTAATAGAGATAATAAATCACATGAGAATTTAGCAATGACATTGATTCAACAATTAGGATTTAGCAGTTATTCAGACTATTGGGTTCAGGTTAATCAAGATCGGTTGATCAAATAGTAAAAGGTACTTTTAGACATTTAGGATCATGCGGGTAAAGAAGCTCGCAGTTATTTTGAGTTTTTGTATGTCTATGGGTCTCGACTACAAGTAATCAATATCTACTGAATCCATTGATACATAAGGGATGTAGAGAATTTAACATTTAAGCACCTGAGAGTCAGTTAGCAACTAGAAATAAAAAGGTACTTCTAGCACTTCACTTCTTGCGGGTGAAGGATGGCGCAGTTCTTTTCTAATTATGAGCACTCCCCTATGGGGTTGCTTAGCAATATAGGTAATGATAATGAATAAAGATTTAATAATTACGGCATTAAATGAAGTTCCTAGTCGAGCTATTTTAGGATCGACTTTAGGGATTAGTAGGCAAACAATCGATAAACTGATTAAGCGCGGCACATTAGATGCTGGGGCAACTTTAGGTGAGCAGTTGCAATTATACTGCGCTAATTTAAGAGAGCAGGCAGCGGGTCGATTAGCCAATGGTGAGTTTGATTTAGCCACTGAAAGAGCTGCATTAGCGCATCAACAACGCATTCGTCTTGAACTGCAAAACGCGGTTACACAGCAAGAATACGGCCCCATAGTTGAGCTGGAAATGGGACTTTCTAGTGTGCTGGGAATGGTTGCATCAAAACTAGATACCATTGTGGGGAAATTAAAAAAGCAATCAGATGTACTAACGGCTGATGATCTTGACGTGGTCAGCAAGGTGATTGCTGACGTTAGAAATGATATAGCTGAGTGTACTATTGATTGGTTTGAAGATGATAATACTGAACAGGATGATGAGGAATAGTTATGTCTGATTCAAAAACAGAAGTAAATGCCTTTATAAATCTTGAAAATTTTTTTAAAAAAAATAATGATCCTGCATTACAGCAAGATTGGGCGTTAGTTTCACAATCAAATAAAAAGGTCAGTCAGTTGGCTATGGCTATTAAAGTAAGAAATCGAAATATTGCGATTAAAAAAGCCGCTGGATGTTTTTCTGATTCGATGAAGCCCTTTGCTAGAGCTACTTTTTTGTTACTGCATTTAAAAAACTTTGAGGTTGATTTAGTTGATAACTATAGCGGTCTTTCAGATTTTGATAAGCACCTATATGAAATTCATAAAACAGGAGCAAAAATACCTCAAAGTGATGTTGGGATATATAATGTCATTATAGATAAAAGCTAATTAATTCAATCATTTATTTAGTTTTTTTAGGTTATTTACTTAGTTTTTTTTTGGCATAAAATGACTGTGACTTAATGAAAAACAGGAGAAATAACCCGATGATTGACTCTAAATTTATGAAACTTTTACACTCTAAAGCAGAGGCTCCCAAATATGAGGGCACACCAGAACTTATAGCGATTCATGAAGCCTCTCACGCTGTTATGCAAATATTTAGTGGTAATGTTCTACCTTCCAAAACACGAATAAATGCAGTTGATTTAACGGGTAAAGCAGAGCACATACAAACAGTAAAACCTAATGAACCAAGAGAACTAGAAGAGTTGCCTATTGAAGCGCAGCATAAAGGCGCTTGTTTACTTGCTGCAGTTTATCAATCTGGCTTAATTGGTGAACGCATACACCTGGGTATTGATATTGATGGTTATGTAAATGTTGATTGCCATGATCTAAATATTTCAGCAAAAGTTCTTAATATGGTTGGTTTGGACCCTCTAAATAAGTACCCTGATTTATTGGCTAAGTCAGTCTTAAAAAAGCATTGGACACTTGTACAAAGCATTGCAAAAAAATTACTGGAAGATGGCTTTATAGATTGGGCTGAAATTCCAGATGATGCAATGGCCGGATTAATGCAGTAACGCCTAATTTTTTAAAGGACCAATCCAAGTTAACTTCCTTTGCAAATTGGTCTTTTTTAAATAGTTGGTGCATAGCGGCTGATATGCACCAACGCCCTTTTAAATATAACTGGATATTTTAATGAACACCGAAAAAGAGCTTTTAACTAAAATTAATGACTTAGCTAATAAATTAACTTCACTTAGAAATTTTTATAAAGAAAATATCTTAGAAGAGCAAAATATCAATCCATCGATAGCTAAATATAAACGAGATATTGATGAGATCAATAACTCACGTAAGGTCGATTACACCAAAACAATTGAGCAAATTGTTTTAGAACAAGAAGAAGCAACCTATAACCCTGAAAGGTTAATTTTAATTGAGCAGAAAAAACGCCAGATTTGTAAAGATAAATCAAGTTCCCTTGCTGTAGAGATTGGAACTGTAAGAATAGATCTGGCTCAAGCTAGGGGGAAATTTTTAGAAATAAAAAACGCCGCTGCGCTTAAAAACCCTGAGTTTATTGCAGCCTTAAAAATCTTATCGGAATGCGAAGTACTGGGGCATATTGTTTGTGAAGGATTTTTGGACTCAGATGGGTTTAAGGCGGACTTTGTTGAAGAGTTGCCAAATGTTTCCAGCAAAGTCACAGACTCTTTAAAAAAATTAATGCGTGCGGATGTTGTTATTGGTAATTAGGATTAATTGCTCACTTAATATTAAGGTACAAATGATAAAAAACCTTAATTAGGTGGTGTATTTTTCACCACCTAATTACATATAGAATCATGGCAAAAACTAACGTACCTTATAATTGATCTTCGTTTCAGCCCGATACCAGAGAAATTGCCGCTCACTATAAGCATTATTCAATTGGGCCGGCACCCAACTGCAAACAACACAGATCATATTGCCACTCTGGCTCAGCCTAATAGCAGAGAACCGAAGGCACCTTATAATTGATCTTCATCTCAGCCCGGTACCAGAGAAATTACCGCTCACTATAAGCACTATTCAATTGGGCCGGTACCCAACTGAAAATAACACGGATTATATTGCCACTCTGGCTCAGTCCAGCACCAGAGAACCGAAGGCATCTTATAATTGATCTTCATTTCAGCCTGATACCAGAGAAATTACCGCTCACTATAAGCACTATTCAATTGATCCAATACCCAACTGCAAACAACGCAGACCAATCATATAAATCATTCGATACCAATGTTGATAACATACTAGCGGAAACCACTAGATTATTAAGCACCAGTACACAACTGAAAGCAGATGGTTTTGGCTCGGTTAAAAATAACCTTAACACAGCTATATTTAATGAAAATCAAGCAACACTACGCAAGCGAGCAAATAAATTAGCCGCAACAGAACGTTTCAACGCTGCCAAATCTGGATTATCTGAGCTGAAGCAGTTATTAAAATACGTTTAACAATGGCTGAGTTTAAAAGCAATCCTCTTTACATACTGATACTTTGAAAGTAGACTGATTATAATTTAATTTATCTTGAGGACAATACAATGATAGCAGCAGCCTCCCCCAGAGATACATCATTGGATTTAGTTAAGTTGATTTTTTCTTTAGCTGTAGATCCATCACAAAATGTACCTAAAGAGTTAAAAATACATTTAACTGAGGTACTTAGGGAAGCAAAATATTTACTCTCTGAATCTGGTCAAAAGTCATCCGTAGCAGTGAATCCAGAAGCTATTGAGCTAGCTCTGGAAATGAAAGCTAGTCAAGACCTTGCCTCCTCAGTTGGGGAAATAACAACATTTGAGAGCATTAACCCTGCTATTGCTGACAAAGTTCTTAAGGCAATGGGGAGAATCCATTCTGCTTACTAAAACGAACCTACAATTACTTTCTGGTAAATTAGAAAAGATAGCCGAAACACCTTATTTTAGTCATGATCTCAATCAATACTTAGAGCAACTTAGAGTAGTTACTGAAAGACTTTTGTCAGATTTTAACATCCTTCCTCCTGGTATTACGGAGGCTATGACAGATCAAATATGGATAGCAACAAAGTTTTTATCAGGCAGTACCTCAAAAAAAATTCCATACGAAATAGTACATTGCTTAAAAAAATCGCTTGAGCAATGGACGGATAAAAAAGCAATTATAACGACTGCAGTTACTCAAGAGAAAGGGTACAGTTTTTATTTTCAAGGAATGCCGCAGGATTTTTATTCTTTAGCCGCAGCTTATACTGGAGTCAATTTTACTGGGGAATTAGTTCAACTTGCATTCCCTGAAATTTATCAACACAGACCATTGTTAAATGTAGCGTTATACCATGAGTTAGGCCATTTTTTAGACACCCATCATGGTATTGTAAACAAATCATTACTAATGATTCCATATGATGAATTAGCCCTTCCTCTTCAAAATAATGACTTTAATACTTTAACCGATCAGCAAAAACAAGAAATTGCGACCCATCATCGTCGAGAGTATTTTGCAGATATTTTTGCAGCTAGTTATTCTGGCAATGCATATAAAAATTTTCTTAAAGAGTTTGCGGGTAATAACCCTGTATGTATGACTCACCCAGCAACAGAGGACAGATTAAAATTAATTGATTTGTTTTTATCAAAACAACAAAATGAGATTATTAGTTTATTTCAGAATGCCCTAACAACTCTTAACCTAATTAAACTTGAACTTGCGTTTAAGATACCTGATGTTACTGAAGCATTTTCTAACACTCGCCCTTACAGTATTCAAAATGAAAAAGAATTACACGGTATATTTGAAGCAAGTGCCACATATCTTAACCAATTATCATTAAATAGTGATGAAGAAATAGATACTGAACGAGTAATTAATAATTTAGTTGAAAAATCAATTAGAAATAGCATGACTGTTGATCGTTGGAGAGATTGTGGACCTATTACATAGAGAACGTATTGCTGAATCAATAAAATCACCAGAAACTGATAGTCTATTTATTGATCCCCTGCTTGAGGAGTCTCAAATTGGATCTGTTTCTTTAGATTTACGTTTAGGTTATGATTTTTTAGTGTCCATTCTTACTAGAAAGCCATCTATTGAAACAAGTACCGCCCCCAATCATTCTCACCGTGGAATAGGTTCTTATTTCCAAGAAACAAGAAGAGAATTAGGCGAAACATTTGTTCTCTATCCAAACCAAGTGGTGTTATGCACAACTTTAGAGTATGTTTCTTTACCTCATAATATGTACGCTGATATTTTATCAAGAAGCAGCTATACAAGACTCGGGATTCCTTTAAATACCATGGTACAACCTGGATTTCGAGGGTGCGTCCCATTAGAATTATTTAATCACGGAAATAGTCCAGTGGAACTTGTTATTGGAAGCCGAGTTTGCCAAGCTCGTTTTTTTGAAATAGATATTGCTGTTGAATATTCTCAAAACAATAATATTAGAAAATATTTCGGGCACGTTAGACCCACTGTTTCAAGTGCCGATTCAGATAATGAAATGCAAAAATTAAGAAATATTTCTGCAATATTAGATTGAAATAGACTAAGGCTATTACCGTCCCAAAAATCAACATAAAGCCCAAAATTTAAGGGTTAGATCCGTTAAAATATCATTTTGAACTTCCAAAACTAACCGAAGTTAAGTCATTTTATGAAACGGCAACATCCTATAGCCACAGCGATAACATCAAGGTAGTTTTTTGTGAGAATGTGAAGTTAATGCAGTTTATCGTTGATCTTCGAATCAATCCAATATCCACGTGAAAATCTATTAAAAATAGCCAATAATAAAATTCAGTTGCTACGTTAGTATAGAATGTTAGCGTTTAGAATTTGCCATGAGTAAAAGTAAAAAAGATGCCATACCGAAATAAAAAATTGAGTAAAGAAGTCATTGGTAAGCTGAAGCAGTTTTATAGATTACTCATGTCATACAGCGATTTTAAGCAAGCATGTCAAATAGCAGAGTTTATAATTTCTGAAAAATTACATGATGATATGACTAAAAATAGGGTTCAAATTGAGGCTCTTAATTGTGCAATGATGGTTGCGTACGCAAGACCTTTTTCTGGTAATGACAAAAAAACACAGCTTAAAATCCCTGATCTTCCAGGTAATATTTTACGATATTTATCAACAGAAGAAATAGAGATTCATACCATGGTCATTGATGATAGAAACAAAGTACTTGCGCATTCAGATTCTGAGGCGCGTAATTATCGTCCAGAGTCTTGGTTATTAAATGGAAAAAAAATACTTGTACCTTGGTCTAATGACACTCGTGCTTCTTTGACTGAAGAGGCAACAAGAGCCTTTTTAGAGTTATCTGAGAAGTTGGGAGAAAGAGTATTTGAGAAGAGGATAGAGTTGGAACCTGAGGTTATTAGTTATTTTGATGAAATTCCAATTGAAGATATAGATAATGAAAAAGTATAAAAAAAACCAAGTGATCATTAGCCACAAAAATCATTTTATATCAAAGTTCAGTGTGTTGTTAACGTCATCTGATTTTGGCGATTATGAGTAAGGAAAGATCTTGAGTAAATTTTTAGACTGGGAATTCCTGCTTGATGGCGATATTCAAGAATTCAGACAGCGAGCATTAGAGTTTAGTAGTTTTTATTTCAACATCTATGGCGGAGTAGATCATTGGTTGGATTGTCCAAATGATGATTTCAGAATGACGAGTGTCTACTGTGATGGTGAAACTGACCCTCAAGTTGTTTGGCAAATAGGTTATGAGCTTATAAGTTTATTTAATGGCGCATCTATACTTTTTAATAAAAACTATAGAAAAGTATCCATTTTCCAGCTGCAATATCAAGAAACTTCAGTAGTCTTTACACCCCCCAAAAGTATTTCAGCGCTGCTGGGTAAACCCCCAGTAGATCAATACCTAATTAATGATGCATTTCAGAATGGAGCTAAGTCCAGCATAAAATTTCCACTAATTCACCTTTCAACGGAAAATAAAGATGTTTATTTTTTCTTAAAATACTTGGATATGGAAAGTAGCTGGACAACATACTACAAGCTTATGGAAGCAGTTGAAACGTTCGCAAAAGAAAAAAATATTGATCTTCAGACGGTTATAAAAAAACGAAAGTCATTCACTAATACAGCAAACAATTTTTCTCTCTCGGGCTTTGATTCAAGACACGGATTTAAAGAGGTGGCCAGCCAGAACAGGACTGCATCAATGTCAATTGATGAGGGTTATGATTTTGTAACAAGTATGGTTAAAACATACTTAAATAAAGTATATTTTCAAGATCGTAAAAATTCATAAACTGGGTAAAATCTGGTCTCCCTTTGGCTTATTTTCCTATTTTACAGCAAGGTAGGTACTTTATTCAGTTGTCAGTTAAGGTAAATAGAAAAAAATTAAGCGACAGCTTCAAGGCCTTTTTTATCAACTATTGAAAGTAGCTTTAAGGTTGCACCACTTGGCTTACTAGTTCCTTGCTCCCATTTTTTAACGGCTCTATCCGATACATTCAAGTAAGCCGCAAAAACAGCTTGGCTCAGTCCTACCTTGCGCCTAATAGAGCTAATTTGCGTAGCTGAATACCTGGGAACAAGAGGCAAAGAATTTGTATCAAAGTTTCTTAAAGTTTTTTTATCTAATTCACCAATAGCATGTAAGTCTTTTGCCATTTCGCTAATAGTTTCTTTAACGTTACTCATTTAAAGCACCTCAATTAAGTTTTTATTAAGCGGTATTAAGAAATACTGCTCACACAGTTACAGGTGCACTTTTTTACAGTTGTGGGGCGTAGAATAAACAAAACCTACGCTTTTAAACAATTTCTAACTTACAGCCCAAAGCGTTAATAATCTTATTGATAGTATCAAAGCGCGGGTTGCCTTCTTCAGAAAGGGACTTATAAAGGCTGGATCGTGTCACACCTGCTTTTTTAGCAACTTCACTCATGCCCTTAGCTTTAGCAACAATATTTAAAGCGTGAATAAAATCTGAAGTATCTCCCGTATCAACCACTTCTTTTAAAAACCCTTTAATATCATTCTCTGTTTCCAAATGATCAGCAATATTGAATGTATTAATGTCCATTATTTTAACCCTAGTTAATTCAAGTATTTGTTAAGATAAATAGAAAGTAACCTTTACTTAAAAAGGTCGGCATGGGTTCCTGTTCGGGTAAAGGTAATAGACTCTTGATCAATCACATAAATAAGTAGCCAGTCTGGCTCTACATGACACTCTCTAGCCCCTGCATAATTACCAATAAGAATGTGATCTTTGTGGCTTTTACTCAATGGCTGCTGATTAATAAGGCTATCAATAATTTTTTTTAATTTTGATAGGTCTTTATGCCGTTTTTTAACCCGCTTAATATCCTTATTAAAACGCGTAGTAAATGAAGCTGTAATAGGCATTAGATGCCAAGCTTATCAAACATATCTTCAGCACTACTGCATTCTGTTAAGTTTTGCTTGTTGTTAGCATCTTTTAGGGCCTTAATAGTTTCTTCGTTAGGTATTTCCACTTTAAAAGGTAGGCCACGATGTAATTCAATTTGCTTATAAAATAAAGTAATTGCATCACTGGTATTCATACCCAAAGTGCTTAAAATATTTTCTACGCTATTTTTTAGGTCGGGTTCTATTCGCGCTCTGATTGTTGCTGATTTCATAAATACCTCACTTAACACAATTGGGCTACAATTTAACACAAAAACAGAAATTTAAGCTGATTTTCTTACTTAATTCAGTTTATTCAGTTGTCAGTTAGGGTAAATAGAATAAATTGAGTAGGCGAGCGGCTATTGATGATGCAATTTAAAAAAGTGTTCATATATGCACTGCTTGTACACACAAATTGTACACACAATATATAATTTATATTAAATACAGTAACTTAAGTGTTATCTTTGTTTGTTGCCCATGCAAATAAAGAGTACTTTTATTGGTTTGTTTTGGCTCATAAAAATTGGGTATCATAAAGTGAAATATATCTTTTCTATGCTATATGACTGATGAAGCTTAAACAAGAAAAATGATGTTTCTTGGTTATTCCTTATCAATCATGCACAATAACTTAAATACTAGGGTAGTGTGATGATTCACTGGGGTTCAGTGATATCGGTTTCTACGCAATTATTACCACATAGCGTTATTACGAATATGGAAAAAATGACTAAATTAAAAAAAAATCCGATCGCTGTTCCATATGCTAATTCAGCCTTATTGGAAATAGCGGTACTGAATAAAGGGACGGCATTTAGCCAGCAAGAACGGCAGTCTTTTGATTTAGATGGCTTCTTGCCAGCGACGATTGAAACCATTGACCAGCAAGAGGCACGCTCTTATTATCAATATTCTCGTCTCAGAAGTGATATTAATAAGCATGTGTTTTTACGTAATATCCAAGATACCAATGAAACGCTGTATTACAACTTACTGAGTAAACATTTAGAAGAAATGTTGCCGATTATTTATACGCCTACGGTAGGTTTAGCATGCCAGCGGTTTTCACATATTTATCGACGTAATCGCGGTTTATTTGTTGCTTATCCTGAGCGTGAAAACATAGCCAAAATGTTACAAAATATTCATAAAGATAAGGTGAAAGTGATTGTTGTAACAGACAGTGAACGTATTTTAGGTTTGGGCGATCAGGGCATTGGTGGAATGGGAATTCCGATTGGTAAATTATCTATTTATTCAAGTTGTGGAGGCATTAGTCCTGCGTACACATTGCCCGTGACTTTGGATGTGGGAACGAATAATCAAGACTTATTAGATGATCCTATGTATATGGGCTGGCGACATGAGCGTATCGCAGGAGATGAGTATTTTGATTTTGTAGATGAATTTATTACGCAAGCGGTAGCACGTTGGCCTGACGTATTGATTCAGTTTGAGGATTTTGCACAAACGCATGCCACGCCCCTGTTAAAAAAGTATGCGGATAAAGTCTGTTGTTTTAATGATGATATTCAAGGAACTGCGGCGGTAACAGCGGGAACTTTATTGGCTGCGTGTTATGCGCAAAAAAAATCTATCAAAGACCATAAGATTGTTTTTATTGGTGGTGGTTCAGCAGGTTGTGGTATTGCGACTCAATTAATCGCACATATGCAAAAAGAAGGGCTAACCGAGCAAGAAGCACTCAATAAAATTTATTTATACACACATCAGGGATTGTTGTGCTCAGATATGGATCATTTATTAGATTTTCAACGTAAATTTGCGTGTGAACCTGATGAAGTCATTAACTGGAAAGATGAAGATGGCAATATACCGCTATTAGATGTAGTGCGTGAGAGTAAAGCGACGATTTTAATTGGTGTATCTGGGCAGGCCGGATTGATGACTGAAGCGGTAGTGAAAGCAATGCAGGAAAATTGTGATCAACCAATTATTTTCCCGCTATCCAACCCAACGTCACATGTGGAAGCCATTCCTGAGGATATTATTCGCTGGACTGAAGGGCAAGCAATCGTTGCTACAGGTAGCCCGTTTGATCCGGTTGAATTTGATGGAATAACGTATCCCATCATGCAATGTAATAATAGCTATATATTTCCTGGTATTGGCTTAGGCGTTATTGCCAGTGATGCAAAATTTGTGACAGAAACGATGTTTATTGCAGCAAGTGAAGCACTGGCGGAGCATTCTCCTTTAGTTAGAGGTACTGGGCGCGCATTATTACCTGCTATTAGTAAAATTAGGGACGTCAGTATGGAAATTGCATTTTCTG
>Ga0209495_1001452_pt1 | contig 16521 bp, 10 predicted proteins | sample EN1Hudsemesocosm_FD_184629 | JGI IMG/M metagenome (GOLD analysis project Ga0209495, IMG submission 184629) | Methane-oxidizing microbial communities from mesocosms in the Hudson Canyon - EN1E Hudson Canyon (SPAdes) (version 2) | ecosystem: Environmental > Aquatic > Marine > Cold seeps | place... | reverse complement strand
AGCGGTTCATAAAGCCGAAATTATTACGAATATTATTTGAAAATTCCGTTGCCAACTTGGCACTCACAACCTCGTAGTAGGTCGATACGGTCATCAAGTCCTGGCGCTCAATGACAATGGCGGTGCACACATCCCCAAAAATAAAATGGCTATCACGATCTCGAAAATTCAAATGTGCAGAACACACCTCGGGATTCAGCAAAAGAATGCTCCGTGCTGTGCCCGCTTTAACAAGATCAAGCGCCGTTTGAAGACCAAACGTGGCAGAGGAACACGCGACATTCATATCAAAACCAAAGCCCTTGATACCCAATGCCGACTGCACCTCAACTGACACCGCCGGATAAGCCCGTTGTAAATTCGAGCACGCAACAATAACCCCGTCAATATCGGCAATTTCTTTACCTGAATTTTGCAGCGCCTGCTTGGCCGCATGCACCGCCATTTCACATAAGACGCTTGGTTCCTCATTCGAGCGCTCTGGGATACTGGGTCGCATGCGTTGCGGGTCTAAAATACCGGCTTTGTCAACGACGTAACGACTTTTGATACCACTTGCTTTTTCAATGAACGCTGAAGATGACGCCTGCAATGCTTCCATTTCACCGCGCTCTATAGCCGCTGAGTTGGCCTGATTAAATTCGTTAACGAAAGCGTTAAAACTTTCGACTAACTCATCATTGGAAATTGAATTTGGGGGGGTATAAAGACCAGTTCCGGTGATCGCAGCGTTATACACAAAATCTCCTCATCATTGTTACGCAGAGCTTAATAAGTCGAAGCGAACATCGATGCTTCGTTCAAGGCTTTTTTTTAGCTATTTTGCACCATTTTAGGGAGCACTACTAGCTGGCTTTCGTTCAGACACGTTTCACTAAGTCCCACTGCTTATTGATACGCTTTTCAGAAACGGTTTGTGCCGTGCCTAACTGCTGAGCGAACCAAGACACTCTTTGTTCTTCAATCATCCAGCGAAAAGTGGCCAAATTTTCATCATAAATACCCTGCGCCTCATGCAACGCAAGTCGATCTTCATAGCGCTGCCACCACTCCGTTAACACCGGCAGCGTTTTGCGTTCAAGCCCCATCTCGCGTGACATTTTCTCAAGGCGGATGTTTGCCGCATCTAAATAACGCGGATAATTTTGTATCACAACAAACGAAGAAGCACTCAAAAAACCATCGTAAACTAAATGCCCTAGCTGTGCTTTCAAATCACCGAGGGACAACGCGAGTTGCAAATTAGTTTTACCTTTTAGGGACTTCATCAGCTGATGATACGGCGCCAGAATGTTTAAAACAGTCCTCGCATATGCGACCGCACTATCGACAAAATCGCCACGGCGACTTTGCCACCGTTGCTCAAAGTCCTGTTGCGAATAGACATTATCCGCTGTCTCAAAATGATGAATAACAGTGGCAAGCGCGAGGTCTTCATACAAATATTTAGCCTGCCCGACTGGAGCATAATATAAGCCTATTTTTTTATAATCCGGTATTACTTTTGGCAGCAATGCAAACTGATCTTTTAATCGTAATGCGTACAACCGAGCCAATCCGAGTCGGCTGCGTTGCTGAGCTTGCAAGACATCGTTGCATTCAATTAAACGTACACAATGCTTGTGGTCTTCAATTGCTGGGTAGACTTTTAACCCGATACCACCCTGGTTTATTTCTTTTTCTTTCGGTAAATCAGCAAATGACCAATCGGTATAATCATTCTGCTCGCCCGCTTGAGCCTCAAGAATGGACGGCGCCTCTTGAATCAACTGATCGTTTCGTTGCACGAGCTTAATTAGGTCGCGCCCCTCATCAAGGGTTTTACCCGCATCATCTATTACTTTGATATTCAATCGTAGATGCGGATCAAGCAACTCTAACTTCCATGCATCCAAAGACACTTCTATACCTCTCAAATACTTCAGCTCACGGCTCAAGCTCTCGAGTAACGGCTCATCGCTATTCGACACCTTTGGGTAAATTTTTTCAACGGTGTCTGGTACAGGTACAAAGTGCTTACGAATGGTTCGCGGCAAATTTTTGATCAATTGAACACATTTTTCTCGTAACAAGCCGGGAACAATTTTTTCAAGCCCAGTCGCCGTAACCTGTTTTAATGCGCGCGCCGGCACAGAAATACTAACCCCATCATCGTCTGCACCGGGTGAAAAGTTATAACTTAATGGAAAACGAATACCATTATTTTCAAGCAGATTTGGATATAGCCTCGGGTCATAAGGCTCTTCTTTCTCTGCACGCAGTTGTTCAAGCGAGAAACTCAACTTACCCCGTTCCATCTCATCTGCGCGCTTATACCACTTTTCAAAACTCGGCGCACTGACCACGGTGTTTGGAATAGCGTGAGCGTAAAGATCGTAAATACGTTCTTCGTCGATCACGATATCGCGACGGCGTGTTCTATCCTCTAGAGCTTCTAAATTCGTTATGAGCGCTCGATTTTGATTTAAAGCCTCGATTCGAGACTTATACTCGCCTTCAACCAGCGCATGGCGAATAAATATTTCACGGCTGATAACAGGATCAATCGTTGAATAGTTAACGCGACGTTTCGCGACGATTTCAAGGCCATATAGTGTCACTTTCTCAAAGGCCATTACCTGCCCCTGCTTTTGCGACCAATGGGGCTCACTCCAGGAACGCTTGATCAAATGCAGCGCGATAGGCTCAATCCATTCAGCTTCGATACGAGCATTCATGCGTGCCCAAACTTGCTGAGTTTCCACTATTTCTGCTGATAGCATCCACTTGGGTTTCTTTTTCGCGCAAGTAGACCCCGGAAATACCTGAAAGGTGCGATTTCGACTGCCTTTGTATTCACGTTTTTCATCATGACGGCCAACATTACCTAAAAACCCGCTTAAAATAGCCTTATGCAAGTCGTCATAATCAACCGAACTGGCTGCCTCAGACACCGTTTCATCGTTCGATACTGGCGCTTTTAATTGCAGTTTTTTTAGGTCGATCACGCTTTTGCAGGCGATGAGCAATTGTCTATGCAACTCACGCCATTCACGCATCCTTAACACGGATAAAAAATGCCTTTTAGCATATTGGCGAAGTTGATTATTGCTGAGCGCTTGGCGTTTTTCTTCGTATAGTCGCCACAAGTTCAATACACTTACAAAATCTGAGTGTTCATCCTTATATTCACTATGCGCTTGATCAGCCGCTTGCTGTTTCTCGGCTGGCCGCTCCCGAGGGTCTTGAATGGCTAACGCACTGGCAATGATCAATACTTCTTCGAAACAATTAGTTTCCACGCCGGCTAAAATAACGCGAGCCAATCTCGGATCAATCGGTAATCGCGCTAATTTGCGACCTAACGGCGCAAGCCTTTGATTATCGTTGACCGCGTTCAACTCATATAAGAGCTTATAACCATCTCGCCATGCACGCGTCTCAGGCATATCAATAAAAGGAAACTGATTCACTTCACCTAAACCCACGTCGAGCATTTTTAAAATGACTGACGCAAGGTTCGTGCGCATAATCTCAGGATCAGTGAACTCAGGTCGACTTATAAAATCTTCCTCAGCATAAAGGCGATAACAAATACCTGGCGCGACGCGTCCGCATCGGCCTTTGCGCTGATTTGCACTCGCTTGAGAAATTGCTTCAATGGGTAAGCGTTGAATCTTCGAGCGAATGCTGTAGCGCGAAATACGCGCAACACCAGAATCAATCACATAGCGGATACCTGGAACCGTAATTGAGGTTTCGGCGACGTTGGTCGCGAGCACGATGCGCCGCCCCGGGTGGGATTTAAAGATGCGGCTTTGTTCGTCGTTGCTCAAGCGCGCATATAGGGGCGTAATTTCAGTATCTCGCCAATTACAATGCCGCAGATGTTGAGCAACATCCCTAATTTCTCGCTCACCCGGCAAAAACACTAATACATCACCGATACGCCATTGCCGGTCGTGCTCATCCTCTTGAATTAGCTCAATTGCCTCCTCTACTTGCGACCCCAAACTCGTCTCATTATCTTCAGTGTTACGCGGCAAATACTTCACATCAACTTCATAAGATCGCCCCGATACAGAAATGACGGGCGCATTATCAAAGTGCTTTGAAAACCGCTCTAAATCGATGGTCGCAGATGTAATAATGACCTTTAAATCCTTGCGCTTGCGCAACAGTCTCTTCAAGTAGCCAAGAATGAAATCAATATTTAAACTTCGCTCATGCGCTTCGTCGATAATGATTGCGTCATACCGATTTAAGTAAGGATCATTTTTTATTTCGGCCAACAAAACACCATCAGTCATCACTTTAATTAGACTGGCATCACTTACCGAATCGGTGAATCTAACTTGATAACCTACTTGACCACCAAGCTCAGTCTGAAGCTCTTGAGCAATGCGATCTGACACGGTTCTCGCAGCCAAACGTCTGGGTTGCGTGTGTCCAATTAATCCTTTTCGGCCTAAACCTGCCTCTAAACATACTTTGGGTAACTGGGTTGTTTTGCCTGAACCCGTTTCCCCAGCCACGACCACAACTTGATTCGTCTCGATGGCCAACTTTATCTCTTGGGCCTTCTGAGCAACAGGCAGATCGTCTGGATATGAAATATGAACATGCTGTTCTGCTCGCTTCAGAAAATGCGATTTTGCAGACTTGATTAGCTTTTGAAGGCGCTGAAGCTTATTTTCTTGAGAGCCTAATTCAGCTGTTTTGCTTTCCCTTTCATAGTCTCGAATATGGCGCTTAATTTTGATACGGTCCTTAATCGTTAATGCATCAAAATCAAGATCTGAGGTAATTGTGTTAATAGAGTCCATACTTAAGTTTCTTAATTCGGCTCACCACACCTACGGCGCATTGATTCGCTAGAAATGTCTTCTATGCTATAGAGTAAAGACGAATCGAACGAGAGAAATCGGGTGTTATGCGAGCAATAGAAAATATTACTTACGAAGAATTGCATGCTGGAGATTATGCCACATTTACAGAAACATTATCTGAAGACGAACTAATTTTATTCGCCGCACAATCAGGTAATATTAACCCGGCGGAACTCACAACCGATGCAGTTCAAAAAAGTACGTATAGCGATAAAATTGGCTACGGCATGTGGGCTGCAAATATACTAAACACGGCAGTGACCTCTGTCATTCCTGGTCCAGGCACGATACATCTTGAGCAGGAATTAAATTTTTCTGGGAAAATTGAGCTCGGCGATACACTGTCAGCAAGACTAACAATTTTCGAAAAACTCGAACGTAATCGGGTTGCCATCAATTGTGAAGTTCGTAATCAAAACGATGAAGTTGTCGTTCATGGTGTCGCGACAGTCGTTGCACCGACGCAAAAGATCTCGGTTAATGAAACCTCCTTACCACGCGTATTGATCGAAAACCAATAATATAGATTTATGAGTATTCGCAAAGAGCAAAAGCAGCGAACCCGCAGAGCCCTGCTTGATGCCGCACTCTCTCTCCTTTCATCTGAAAGGGTATACTCTAGCCTAAGCTTAAGAGAGGTCACGCGTGCCGCAGAGCTTGCACCTACCTCTTTTTATCGTCATTTCGATGATATGAATGAGCTTGGTTTAGCCCTAGTAGAAGAGGCCGGACTGACGCTAAGACAACTATTTAGAAAAGCGCGTAAGCGCATTGATAAAGACAACGACGCAATTGGGGTGTCGGTCGATACCTTTGTCGAATACCTGTTGGATCACCAGACACATTTTCGCCTTCTTATTGTGGAACAAGCCGGTAATACGCCAGAATTTCGCGAAACGATCCGTTCTGAAATCAATAACTTTACCAGGGAGCTGGCCACTTATCTGGCGGAGCGTGCCGAGTCGAAGAACCGACCACCGCTTGACACCCTAAATATTGCCAAAGCGATGACGACACTCACAATGAACCTCGGTGCAGAGTTGCTGGACACGCACCCGAAAGAGCACAAAGACCTGATAAAACAGAGTAAACAGCAGCTCGCGCTTATAATGTTAGGCGGTATTTTTCAAGCGACAGGTACTGAGAAATAAACGAACAAACCATATTACTCATAGACCGAAAATGCACCGGCGCCCACTATAAACCCACCATTCTCGTCATCCACAACAAACCCAGGAGCGCCTATAAACAATGAGTCTTTGCCGAGCGCTAGCGACGCTCCAAACAATTCTTGCGCCGTCTGTGTATTGTCATCAGGAAAAGTCCCATTCAATACCCGCTCAAGATTGTTGTTATAAAGGCTAACTTGTCCTAGTCCCTGACCACCAGAAATAGCAGATTTAGGCTCGGCAATAGCGTACCAGTTATTGTCAATATCCAATTCAGCACCAAAATTTGCGCCAAGTTTTGGATCAGTTGCTTTGAAGTACGTCTGTAGATTCCAGGTTTCTTGCGCGCTGTCTTCAAGAGCAATTGCTTGGTAGTAGTATGCCGCGCCAGATTCAGCTAAGCCATTTGTAAACATATCTTGATTTAAGCCAACACCACTCCCATCTTCAAAGGGAGCACCGACAAGCAATTTATTATCGGCAAGCGAGACGGCCTCACCGAATCGGTCACCTGCTTCAGCGTTCTCTGCTTTGAGATAAGCATTTTTAACCCAACTCGTACCAGTATTTTCGAAGAGGTAGACGGCGCCTGAGCTCGCTTCGGTTGCATCATAGTCTGCGTTGCTATCATCAATTTGAGCTACCTCGTCGGGGAGTGATACGACACCTTGAAAACGGCTAGAATCACCGGGTGCACCGACAATAGCTCTATTTTTATGAATATCTACACTGGCGCCGAATAGATCACCAGATCGTCTAAAGCTCGATTCTAATGACACCTCTAACTCCCACCCTAAAACCCCATTAAACTGATAAAGATAAGCCCTTCCTGTTTCTACAAACTCAATAGAGTCAAAATAAGAAGAGTCTTTGAATGCTCCCACTATTAAACGGTCGGCATAAATTGCAATATCAGACCCAAAACCATGCTCATACCCGTTCGCGCCGATCGTATTCAATGGTTTTTTTATGTAAGCGGTTTCGGTCCAATTTGATCCCTCCGAAGTGTACACATATACCGCACCGGAATTGTCATTGACGTTGCCACTAAATCCAGAATCAACTGCTAGACCATTAAATATTCCACTCAAATCCCCATCTTCGCCTGGTGCCGTGATAACGAGCTGATTATTGTAAACTGCAATGGATGAGCCAAATTCATCACCTGCACCAGCATTCGATGCTTTTATGGTTTGTTGAAAACGCCAACCTGAATTATCGCGAGTGAAAACATCTACTCTTCCTTCCGAGTTCTCGCTATTAGGGGCGCCAACAAACACTAAGTCCCCCCAACTTGCGATAGATGCCCCATAAGAGCTAGTCTGAGGCAAGAAAAAACCTATTTGATTAGGAGGTAAATCATTTTTGGTTATGTCAACGTTGACAGTCTGTCGAAGTTTCAAACGTTTCTCGTTCGGATTTTCGTCATCATCACCAACATTCTTTACCGTGCATGCCTCTCTTGTCTCAATCACGGTCGCGTCAGCCTCTATGTCAATGCTTATTGTATTGAGACCGGCGCCAAGTGAAACGCGTTCTGACTCTACACCCTCCTCTAACGAAATCATCTGACCGTTAATGGTTAACTCGGCAGAAACAGAGGCTAAGGAAAAACTAGCAAAGCCCTCAACATTCTCTATATCGTAGTTCCTATCAATCTCTAAAAGCGTTACTAAAAATGAGAGGCTTTCTATTAAAAACGAATAGTTTTGAGTTAACCGGATTGGTACGGGTAACGTAAACGCCGCCAGTTGACGATCATCCTCATTTTTGTGGTTTGAAATTATCGACAACGCAGTCAAAAGCTCTTGTTGCCCCAAATCTATCTCACAATTTGGCAACACACTCGGGTCAAATACGCTGGGCGAACTGATGTCAGACTGACGACTACACGCAGTTAAAAGGACTAAAGATAAAAAGAAAAAAACTCGCAAGGCAACCACTTTGAGTAAGGATCCGTCAATTTCGATGACGAATAAATTTAAAACAACAATAATTGAAGTATATATTACTCAAACCTTCGGGTTGGAGATACAAGACACACTTTACATGGCTTTCGGTAAGCAATGGCAATTATTTGCAGGCAGTGTGACCATCCCGACATAGCTTAATTCTTTGAGCAAAAATAACGCGATGGACGGATTTTTCGATATGCAAAAAATCGGAAACGCTTAAAACAAAAAAAGATTGTATTTCCAAAATAAGTGGATCAAGCATTTATAGAGTATTACTGCAGAACCAAGTTGAGCAGTGGACGATCGTCTTTGATTAATTTATTGCCCTTACTCACTCTAAAGATATTCATTTTTATCAAAGAACCGAAAGTTTGTTCTGCAAGTAAACATAACGTTTATACTGCGGATGCTGCTCAGGAATATGACTTACATTAGCCAAGCATCGCAAGCATAACTGCTTGGCCTGCTCGTCCTGACCGTTAACGGCCATCTTCTTAAGCGTCACTTGGATAACGTTTAGATTGAGCGCCGGGTGTTTGGGTGTGGCCTCTAGGGCTTCATTGAAACTTTCAAGCGCTGAATCCAGATCGCCGGTTTCAAAACAGCGAATGCCATCTTTATTCAGCTTTCGAGCACGAACTTTAAGTTGCAAACTGACAGGCTCGTCTATCAGCTCATTGATTGATTTGATCACTTTTTTATCGTCTTTGTTCGAAGCCGCAAGCGATTTGAGTAATCTTTCTGCTTTTTCTTCCTCACCCATACAGTAAAGTGTGCGCGCAAATTCAATAGACGTTTCTGCATCCGCCTCTTCAATATTCATCACTTTTTCAGCTTTTGCAAAGGCGCTTTTTGATCTAGTAACGTCGCCCTGCCCCAAATGAGCACGCGCTTCAATGAGCGCCGCATTCATTCGAATACTATTATTATCTTTAAATTTCTTAGAAACGCGGTCCATGGCGTGAATAGCGTCTTTAGCCCGACTTTTACCGATATCTGATTTGTCACCCTCCGCAAGCTCAGCAAGACAGCGTCCTAAATTTATGTAATTTTCCGGCGCATCATGGACCGAGTTAAAACCTAAGCGCATTGTTGATTTGAATGCTTCTGCAGCTCCCTCATAGTCTTGATTTTCATTACTCACTTCTGCAAGTTTTTTCTGCCGAAGAATTGCATGTGGTGATATAGAAGCTGCATCTTTCAGGGTACTTTGCGCTTCTTTACGCAAGCCGAGTTTAAGGTAAGCATTGGCTAAATTATCATAAGCCTCAATAAGATTAGGGTTATGATCAAGTAACCCTTTAAAATCAGCCACGGCCTCCTGATATTCGCCCTGCGCTATCCGAACGCGCCCAAGACCCAGTTTCGCCCAACCAATATCTTTCTTGCTCAAAACCTGCTCATAAATGCTGCGAGCCTTCGGGAAGTCACCTTTACTAAAATACAAATTGGCCGTTGTTCGTAGACACCACAGAATATAGCGAGAATCACGTTTGATTTCTTGATCTAATAACAAGATTGCTTTCTCAATTTGTTCTTCGTCAATGGCAGTGTTAATTGGTTTGAGTACTTCTCTCTGCTCGATCAACTTATCTAGTCGCGTTTGTAAAACCGCTTTCGTCAGTGGTTTCGTAATATACGCATCCGGTAGATATTCGAGCGCTCCCATTACCATATCCTTCGACGTTTCAGCGGTCACCATGACGAAAATACTGGTATGTTTCAACAAGCGATTAAAGCGTAGCTCCTCAAGTACTTGCTGACCGTTTTTGCCGGAACCCAAATTGTAGTCACACAAAATAATATCAAAGTCTTGCTCTTCACATCGAGCCACCGCATCCTCGCCACTTCCAACGATTTCAATGGCTTCTACACCAAACCCATTGATCATCTGCCGCAGTGACATACGAAAATTTTCGAAGTCATCAATGACTAGAAAGCGCAGATTGCGGTAGTATTTCGCTAATTGCACCTGTCTTTGAATTTCACTCATAATCTTTTTTCTATCTTTTTTAATTTTTCTATGTTTTTTTTGATAAGTTTAGACAAAGATTATTTTTTTGTATAAAAATTAATAAGCTAGACAATTTTTCTAATCCAACCCGAGAATATTGGAGCGTTATCTTGATTTACCCTAATTTTGTTGCGATTGAAGCCAGCTCATCAGAGGAATCGGCTTATCCCTGCACTATTTCATGGTCACTGGATGATGGCACTATAAAAACAACTTCTATTATTCCCGATGATGATTGGGAGCCATGGGACAACGTCTCAAACGAGGTAGATATCCAACACCTATTTGACCAAGGCGCAAGCGCACAAGACGTATCACTCGAACTTAATCAAGATTGCGAGAGTAAAAGCGTTTTTTATGACCCTCGTTTTTACGAAGATGAATTACTTGAAAAACTCTTTCAAGTTGCAGCAAAAGAGTTCGATTTTGAATTAGAACCTATTCAAAGCCTTTTTAAGAATGAGGCCATTTATGATGCTCTGGAGAAAAGAACCCAAGAGCTAGATTGCGATATGCAGCTGCCTGAGGATCGAATCAAAGCTATGCTTTATGTATATGCTGACGAGTCAAGTTGATTGTATAACTCATAGACAATGTGAATTTTACAGTTTTTTAAACTACAACAAAGACTTTGTGACTCTATTCTTTGAACTGGCCAGTGTATATCAGCATACTTGTCCGACGTCATTCATCCCAACACAGATCTACTTTTTTGGAGTATAAAGCAGCCATGCTGGCTTTCAAACTACCCACTTTACCCAATTTGAGCGTATTCATGTTCGCGTTTGTGGTAAATATCGTTGCAAATGCCAATGAACTTGAACATCAGAAAGAGGGAAAAGATTATGTTGCTTTTGGGCTCAACTATAATAAATTCAAGTCCATTGAACTTGTGGCGGTCGAAAATTTTCAAGTTCTTGACGATGGTGAAATTTCTGAGGACATAGTCAGCCGACAATTCCCTCTAAAAGCAGATACATATGCCGCTACGCTCGTTTGGGGGACCTACATTACCGATCATTTTAAAACAGAGCTAAGATACGGCCAAGGTATAGCCTCTGAGACTTTGGACGATATCGCTGAAATAAATATGAGTTACTGGTTTAACTGGTATATCGGCGCGGCCTACCCCATCACTGATTATGCTAATGTCTTCGCACAATACGGTGTTTCTATTTTCGATGCTGATTTTACGCGCTACCAAAAGGAGATATTTATACCGCTTGATCAACTAAACTTAATATTACCTAGGGTGACCGTAGTGCAACCGTCTCGCCTTGAGATGGAGGAAGACTTGTTTGGCACTAACTTCAGCACTACTTGGTTAGTCGGTGTTGACTTCTCAATTGCCAAAAACTGGTATTGGACATGGGAATATGGTCGCTTGCTGAATGATGACGCGTCGGGTATTAAAGTCTACCAACTCAATACCCTGCTCAAGTACGAGTTTTAATTTTTCAATTTTCAACTTTCACTTTTTGGGTAAGTAAATAACATTGGTGAATATTACCCCGCCTTATAAAGTCTGGGTCGAAGGTATCGCGAGTGATATTTTTTACAACAAATTCACTGCACAGCCGCTCATCTAATTGAAATTTTCTAAAGTTGTTGGAAAATACCAACACGCCCTCTTTCGTTAATAAATCCATTGCTTGGTTCAGCATCGCATAGTGATCGCGTTGTACATCAAATATCCCGTCCATACGCTTGGAATTAGAAAAGCTTGGGGGATCAATGAAGATCAAATCAAAACGTGGTTTCTCTTCGCCGGTTTTGATCGCCTCCGAAGACGCTTTCAACCACGCGGTGCAATCAGCGCGCTCGAACCGGTGCTGATCTTTATTCATATGATTTAGTTTGTAATTCTTTGCACCCCATTCTAAGTATGTCGAAGACATATCAATACTCAGGCTAGAAGTCGCGCCACCTAGGGCAGCATGCACAGAAACGCTGGCGGTATAACAGAATAAATTTAATACGCGCTTACCTTTTGCATGCGCACGGACCCATCGTCGGATAGGACGATGGTCGAGAAATAAACCGGTATCTAAATAATCTTGAAAATTAACGCGTAGCTTTGCATCCGCTTCTTCCACGACGAAAAATTCTCTTGCCTTATCTTGTTTTTCATATTGAGAATGGCCCTTTTGTATCTCGCGGCGTTTCAAGAAAATTCTCTCTGGGGCAATATCTAAACTTTCTTTTATTATAAATAATGCCTCTGACAAGCGCTCAAGCGCCGCCTTCGAATTCACCGATTTTGGCGGCGCATACTCTTGAACGTGCAAAAATCGCTCTTTGTTCAATGTTTGATACAGGTCAATTGCGACTGCAAATTCTGGCATGTCGGCATCGTATAATCGATAAGATGAAATCGATTCACGCTTTAACCACCTTGATAGATTTTTAGCATTTTTTTTCAGCCGATTGCGGAACATTTGGGCCCGCTCGTCATTGCTTATGCGCCAGCGTGAAGGCTGCGAAAGCAACTCTTCCGGACTCAACCACTCGGATTTGTAACGGTTTTGTGGCTGACAATCAAACAATGCCAACAGTGCCTCGAGCCCGCCATTCATCAGCTTGTACTGCTTATAGCTGCGCCAACCTATTTTTCTTGAAAGCTGTTCATTAGAGGTAAAAATAGCCGCTCTCCATCCGCCTAAGTCGGCTTGCAAAACATCACCCAATTGAAGATACAAGGTTTCAAGCTCTTTCATCTCACCCAAGCGCTCGCCATATGGCGGGTTACAAACAAGCAGCCCTTGTTTACAACCGTCAAATACAGAAAAGTCTTGAATGGCGCGTTTTTCAATATGAATAAATTCTTTCAAACCTGCACGCTCTACATTTTGCCAAGCACGCCCAACAACTTTCGCGTCATGATCAAAACCAACAATTCGTCCACGATAATTTTCACATCCCTTCAGGAACCGTTCCTGAGCTTCTTTAACCATCGCACGCCATAAACTCGGTTTATGGCCTTTCCAATAATCAAATCCCCAAGCCGTACGATTTAAATTTGGTGCCATATCAAGGGCTATCATGGCACCCTCAATAAGAAAGGTACCGGACCCACACATCGGATCAATTAAACCCGACTCATTTGAAAAGTCTTTTGGCCAACGCGCCTGTTTTAAAATACCAGCGGCGAGATTTTCTTTTAATGGTGCCATCCCCGTATCAAGGCGATAGCCCCGCTTGTGCAAACTTTCACCCGATACATCAAGCGAAATAGAGACGATTCCTTTTGCCAGCCGCGCACTCACTAAAATATTCGGTTGTACTTTATCGACATCGGGCCGCTGATCTAATTTTGAGCGAAACTGGTCGACAATCGCATCCTTAATTTTAAGCGCGCCAAATGTTGTATTTGAAATAAGCTTATTAGTACCCCAAAAATTTACGGCAAACGTATCTGTTTCCGCGAAGTGTTTTGTCCAATCAATACTGGCTGACAAATCGTACAAATCCTCCGCGGTTTCAATTTTCGCCTTTGATAAAATAAGCTGAACGCGGTTTGCAACCCGCGACCAAAGCAATGTGCGATAAACGGCTGCTAAGTCACCTTGGCACTCCACACCACCAGGAATGGCTTTTGTTTTAGCAAATCCAAGCTCTTTAAGCTCATCTTCCAGAACATACTGCAAACCTCTTGGACATGAGACATAAAGCTCAAGAGAATCAAACGTTGCGTTTTGCGACATAAAGTTTCCAAAGTAAATACATTCAAACGAATGCGATTATACGTTAACAACAAACGAATCAAAGTAAACAAAGCGATAACAAGCGTTATACCAAGACCCTATAAAATGCAGGTCAGATATAAAAAATAATTCGTATACTTTTAACTAAGTTATCTGATTTACTAAGTTCGTATTCAGGAAATCATATGCATTCATGGAAGCGGCGTTAAAAGTATTACGTCTCTCTTTTCAGGCAGAGCAGTCGTAACCCTGTTAAAAAGGCATCCATTTGCCTTCGCCGCTAGCGTGGAAAGGGCTTGCATAGATAACTGAGTAAGTAGTAGATATTTGCAATATATGCGTAGCTCGAAGCACGACTTAAGTGCTCACAAAAACCCTAATTTGGGTGAAAACTATAGAGCTATATAATTTAACCGGTGCTAAGAGGAGCCTCTTTAATTCCAATTATTTCGTAAATTCATCAGCAAAAAATGATTAACTGAGGTTCAGTGCGAATGAGAAGACAAAAAAGAGATTTAGGTCAGCGTGCATTTAATAAGGGTTATCAAGCAGGTATTACAGGCAAGTCCAAATCACTCTGCGAAAACTATTCAGATGATATTCAACAGGATTGGCTTAACGGCTGGCGAGAAGGCAGAGAAGACAACTGGAACGGTATGACAGGGGTGTCGGGCATTCACCGACTTCCCTCAGTCTAAAAAGTATCTAAGATTAGTTAATCATGTTTATGATTTAACTATAAAGCAGGGGACGTAGTGCCTCTATTATAGCCCGCTACAGCGGGCTTTATTTTTTTTTGATTGACGTTTAGGCCTCGACGAGCATTCTTCTTGATATCATTTAGCAAATCGAATTGCTTCAACACAATCTCGCACCAACGCGGGACCATGGTAAATAAAGCCCGTATAAATTTGTACTAACGATGCACCCGCCTTAATTTTCTCCACGGCATCATCACCATTCATGATTCCACCGACGCCGATAATTGGAAGATCGCCTTCCAAGCTATCCGCCAGCACCCGAATCATCTTTGTAGATTTTTCTCTAATCGGCAAACCACTCAAGCCACCCGCTTCGTCAGCATACTTGAGGCCTTGCACCGCAGCACGATCTAATGTTGTGTTACTCGCAATCACGGCATCTAACTTACGAGACCGAATAGCGTTTGCCACCAAACGAACCTCGTCTTCTGTCATGTCGGGCGCAATCTTTACAGCAATAGGCACGTAGCGTCCTGCTTGCTCAGCTAAAATATTTTGTTCGTACTTAACCATATCGAGCAAGGTGGTTAATGCATCACCAAATTGGAGAGTGCGCAAGCCCGGTGTATTCGGCGAAGAAACATTGACGGTAATATAGTCAGCATAATCGTAAGCCGCTCTCAAACATTCACGGTAGTCATCATTTGCCTGCTCAACAGGCGTACTAAAATTCTTACCAATATTTATACCGATAGGCCCAGCGAAATTAGATTTTTTCACGCGCGCAATGAGCGGATCAAGACCATTATTATTAAAACCCATTCGATTAATAACCGCCTCTTTCTCTGGCAATCGAAATAAACGTGGCTTTGGATTGCCTGGCTGTGCTTTGGGTGTCACCGTGCCGACCTCAACAAAACCAAAACCGAGCGCACCCATTGCATCGATATATTCAGCGTTTTTGTCTAAGCCTGCTGCTAACCCAACAGGGTTTGGAAAATCGAGCCCCATTACCTTCACTGGCAAAGGTTGTATTTTACTCATGAACGGTTTCAACAATCCTAACCGATGTGCGGCACTCATTGTATCAAGCGACAACTCGTGAGCGGTTTCGGGTTGCAATTTAAAGAGTAAATTTCTTGCCAAAGAATAAGCCATAATGTTCCAAACTATTTCGTGTATGCGTGCAGTACAGTCGATTAATGCGGTCAGTATAACGCTTGCGTGTAATAACGGAAGTATTGATCGGCCGCAAAACACGCCATTAAAAATTAACGGTAAAAAGCAATAAAAGGTCTTGACATCCAGATGCGAACCAATATCAATACATGATTTATAATTACCCACAAAATCTGTGGATAACTTTGTGCACAACACCTTCCAAAACGCTCAAACCCCGCATAAAATGGAGCAGCTCCTTAGATTGATCATTTTTTGATCAGTTTATTTATCTATATATTTCAATGACTTACGCGCCTATCAATCTCGAAGTTTTAAATTCACAAAATTTTACGTCGCATTGATCTTATCGACTTGGATTGTGCACAAATTCGTCAATGTTTTGTCATAATTACAAATCTAGCGCTCAGTTTTGGCTATGTTTTAAGGTACTGATACGGTCACGTAACGTAGCGGCTTTCTCGAAGTCGAGGTCTTTTGCTGCTTTGTACATTTCATCTTCTAACTTAGCAATTTGTTTAAACACAGGCTCAGAATTCACCTCATTCTCAGTTAACGAATCCACAATACGACTCCGCGCACTTTTTGTTTTACCAGAGCCGGGAATAACAACAGCACCTTCCATAATGTCGATCACGCTCTTTTCCAAACCTTTTGGCTCGATACCATGTTTTAAATTATGTGCCGTTTGTTTCTCTCGCCGGCGTCGCGTCTCATCGATAGCTTTCTTCATTGAACCTGTTTCCCGATCCGCATACAAAATTGCCCGGCCATTCAAGTTTCTTGCAGCCCGCCCAATGGTCTGTATTAATGAACGCTCAGAGCGCAAAAAACCTTCTTTATCTGCATCCAAGATTGTCACCAATGATACTTCTGGCATGTCCAAGCCCTCGCGAAGTAAGTTGATACCCACCAATACATCAAACGTACC
>Ga0209495_1001444_pt1 | contig 16597 bp, 19 predicted proteins | sample EN1Hudsemesocosm_FD_184629 | JGI IMG/M metagenome (GOLD analysis project Ga0209495, IMG submission 184629) | Methane-oxidizing microbial communities from mesocosms in the Hudson Canyon - EN1E Hudson Canyon (SPAdes) (version 2) | ecosystem: Environmental > Aquatic > Marine > Cold seeps | place... | reverse complement strand
TATAGAGCAGTTTCATAGTATTCTATTCATTATTAGTATGATGGGCTTGCTTTCGTTCTTGTGCATTGTTTAGAATCTGTTGTTTTTTCTCTGTAGTGGTACTGATTTTACTCCAGATCACTATTTCCTCAATATGACGAAAACAACCCAGACAAATATCATCAGTATCAAGGCAGCAGTTACGAATACAAGGTGAGTTAATTTCTAACATGGCTGCACAATAACACATCAAAAAGTTGAGTAAACTAGAACTAATACTTATTTAGTTGAAGATAAAGGACAAGCTTATGTGTTTTAGGAGCTAGTATTGTTTTTTTCAGCTATCCACTGAGACATATATTTCGTACTCGACATGGTGTGATGTTTAAGCATCGCTCCCGTAAAGTTATTTAAACGGTGTTGTTGCAGATTATCTTCTATATCAACAATTCTAGTCATTAGCTGAGCCCCGAGTTTACTGCCATCATATTTAGTTTCTAATAGTGTATTGGCATGACTTTGAGCAATTAACCACGCTTGTTCATCATTATATAAATGAACTGCGGCATCTACAAAGTCTGATACTTCGTCTGCAATAACACCAGGCCATGGTTGTTGATCATGCATGCCCTCGCTACCAAGCGAGCTTGTGATGCTGGGTGTTTGCATAATCATAGCATCTAATAATTTACCTTTAATGCCCGCCCCAAAACGAATGGGCGCCAAACACAGTCTAGAGTGTTCCATAACCTCAAAGGCATCTTCAGCCCAGCCTTTGATTAGGAAGCCTGTTTTAGAGTTGTTGAGTGCTGTCGCTTTAGGTGGGGGATATGAACCATAAATATGTAATTCAGCATTAGGTATTTGTTTGCGAATCAATGGCCATATTTTTTGCAAATATAACACTACATCCCAATTGGGAGCATGGCGAAAATTGCCAATAGTCATGAAGTGCTGTCGCTGTGAAAAAGAGAGTGTTTTATGTGGCAGACTTTTTAGATCAACCATAAACGGTAAATGATGAAGTAAACGTGCATCAACGTTAAACGTATTGACTAATAAGTCCATTTCAAAACTAGAAATGATCAAAGAAAGGTCACAGCGTAAAATAGCGGCTATTTCACGTTTTGCAATGCCACTAAATAGATCTTCCTGTGTCATTTCACGTTCTTGTTTGTGAGCTTGATGACGCGCATGTCGTAAACATTGTAGATCTTCAGTATCTAATATTTTAAGGGCATTAGGACAATTTTTCTCAACTCGCCAGCCAAATTGTTCTTCCATCATAAAGCGGTCAAACATAACAATATCAGGCTGATATTCAGTGATATAACGATCAAAACTATCGCAATTAAGGTTTATACTTTGGCTTGATATTCCTTCACTAGCTAAATCAATCATGTGTTCAGTCATTTGAGAAGGCGTAGCAAACTCAACTTGCCAGTTTTGTTGTGTAAATTGGCGTAAAATTGACATCATATGACTACCTGCTGCAGATGAGTTTGGCTCGGGCCAGACATAACCGATGACTAATATTTTTTTCAATTAAATAAACCCATATAAACAATAGAATAGAAGATGCCTAAGCAAGAGAACCATTTTACCTCATTTAATCAATCTATTGATTCATATGACTTGCCTGAACGGTTTACCTTTCCATTCTATTATCAGCCACATCCCTTATGTTTACTGGCTGTAAAACAGTTACAAAGCTATTTAGAAACTCAAACAGATTGGCAGCATGATTTTGGTTTATCTGAGGATACAGAAACGGCCACCGGTAAAATGTTTGGTGTTTTATTAGTACAAAATAGTGAGGGTGAAATAGGGTATCTATCAGCATTCTCAGGGAAGGTTGCTGACAGTAATCATTTAGTACATTTTGTACCACCTGTATTTGATATGTTGGAAGAAGGTGGTTTTATCAGAACAGGTCATGATGAACTTGCTCGAATAAGCATGCAGATTAAACAACTAGAAAGTAATCCTAAAATAACTGAATATGAAGCAGATTTGAGTACGGAACAAGCATCGTCAGAGGAACAAGTACGTGAACACCGAGCCTTGATGATAGAAGGGCGAAAAGAGAGGAAGATTCGTAGAAAAAATGCGGAAGAGAGTTTAACTACAGCACAATTTTTAGGCGTTAAGGATGCGTTATCTAAAGAAAGCATTAAACAAAAGAACCAATTACGAGATCTACTGTTCTATTGGGATGAGCGTATTAAAGTTTCTCGAGACAAACTAGAAGACATTACCCGTGAGATAGATACGTTAAAGCAACAACGTAAAGACTTTTCTAATGCTTTACAAAATAAGCTTTTTGATAATTATCATTTTTTGAATAACAAGGGTGAACACAAAAATCTTCGAGATATTTTCAAACAAACGCCGCAACAGCTTCCTCCTGCAGGTGCGGGTGAATGTGCTGCGCCTAAGCTATTAAATTATGCGTTCCAACACGCGTTAAAACCTTTGGCTATGGCAGAGTTTTGGTGGGGTGTTTCACCTAAGTCTGAAATACGAAAACATCAACATTACTATGCAGCTTGTCTTGGTAAATGCCAGCCAATCTTAGCGCATATGCTCGAAGGTATTGAGATAGATCCTAATCCTTTATTGAACAATCCAGCACTAGGTAAATCAATTGATATTGTGTATCAAGATGATGTGATGGTGGTGATTAATAAACCTGCAGAGTTTCTATCTGTTCCAGGAAAAAATATCGAAGATTCTGTTTATTTTCGCATGAAGCAAAGCTACCCAATGGCTACTGGGCCTTTGATTGTTCATCGCCTTGATATGTCGACCTCAGGTTTAATGGTTATTGCACTGAATAAAGACGTGCATAAAAATCTGCAGAAACAATTTATCAACCGTACGGTTAAAAAGCGCTATATTGCCTTGTTAAATGGTCTAATTGACGGCCAGGAAGGCATCATTGATTTGCCACTTCGTGTTGATTTGGATGATAGACCACGGCAGTTAGTGTGTTATGAATATGGCAAAGCGGCTAAAACAAAGTGGCAAGTAATTGAACAAAAAGATGATAAGACCAAGGTATATTTCTACCCCATAACAGGTCGAACACATCAACTTCGTGTACATTCTGCACATATCAAAGGCTTAAATATGGCGATTGTTGGTGATGATCTTTATGGCCAAAAAGCTAATCGATTACACCTTCATGCTGAGACATTAGAACTCCATCACCCAATCACCCGAGCGTTAATGCATTTTCACGTTGAGGCAGAGTTTTAACGTGCAAATTTAAGGGGTAATAAGTTCCGATCATTGGCAAAAATTATTTCACACTTATAGTAGTTGCGAATATAGTGCTCAGTTTCGCTTTCAGTACCCAATGTTCAGGTCATACGATGAGAGAGCTCTAGCTTATTGATACGTGCATTATGAGCGACTAAAATATCGGTGTCTTTTGCCCGTTTTTCTAAAGAATGAAAGTCATTGTTCATATCTCCAGAAAATGTAATAGAACAATCAGCAAAATCTATACGCCAAGCTAAGGCTGGAATAGGTCCATGATGGGCAGGTATTGAACTAATATTTAGTAAGTTATTAATTTGGAATGATTGAATCGTATCTTGTGTCGTTGCTATAGCCTGACAATTCATAGTTTAGACTTGAGCCACCGCCCATATCGATCAAAGCTACCGCCTTATTATTGGCCTAAACAAGACAAACACTTGATGCGCGTAGATCATCAATTTCAGGACCACCAGAACCCAATACTTGTAAATGAAGATTATGCTCAGCACAGCTAGGCCAAACAATGTTAGGTGTTAGAAACGTCAATAAGAGTGCTGTTAATCTTACTGACTTTATTATTTTTTTTACTTAAGTGTTAATGATGGATATTGTTATTAACTACGATAAATAGTTTCGATAAGGTGATAGCCAAACTTCGTTTTAACCGGGCCATGAACGGTTAAAACAGGCTTTTTAAACACCACATTGTCAAAAGCTTTGAGCATTTTACCTGGACCAAACTCACCGAGTTCGCCACCTTTCTTAGCCGATGATTTACACAGCGAATGTTTCTTAGCCAATTGAGCAAAATCCTTTCCATTAGCCAATTGTTTTTTAATTGCTTCGGCTTCTTCTTTTGTTTTAACTAAAATATGTCGTGCACAGGCTCTTGCCATTAGTCATGTTCTCCAATTTTTTCTTTGTATAACTGTTTGAGTAATTCTACTCGCTTCTTATTCATACCTAAATCACTATGACCAACTCGTGAAGCAGATCGAATATGAATGAGGTGTTTAGTTTCATCTATTCTTATTTCTAAATCATCAACAAAGTGAAAAATAGATGAAGTAAAGGTAGCAGATAAGTATATTTCATCTACTTTTGAAAGTACTCCGCCCATACTCTGAATTATCTCTACTAATAAATATCGTAGTTCAGTATTGCTATATTCAGTATAGCTAAGCGGGGCAATATAATGGTCTACATCGTCAATATTTTCACTACAGATACAATTGGGTGTAGTTGAGCATGGTGACAATCTACCATTGTTCAGACCTTGTGCTTGTTTATCTTGAGCCTGGTGAGCGAGAGCAAACAATAGAATAAGAGCAGTGATAATAAGGAAAGATAGAATGATTAAGAATATTTTCATTATTCTTCGCTTGATTGACTAGGTTTATTTATTTGAGCTAAGATTTACGCATCTCATGGTTTAATCGCGGAGGTTACTGAGATGCAGTATAAAACATTATCCCTTTTAGTATTCATTATTAGCGCCCCCAGTTATGCAGAAGAAATGGAACGTTTAACGATGACAAGTTGTGCCTATCAGGCTGGCACCGCGCGTGAGATTCAGACAATTCGTCAAACAGAAGGTGATGATTGGTCGCTTTTTGAGCAGAAGGTAAAGACTATATACCAAGATGGTCAAGGTCGCTCCGATCTTCTAGCCATAGCAAAAACAGTTTATCTACAACCTACTAGAACATCCGTTGATGACATATATCAAACTATATTTAAAGCCTGTGTTCAGCGCACGAATGGCACAGATGAAAGTGCTTAGATAATGAGTCTATAGGTGACTGACAATTGAATTGGCAAGATAGTTAAGTTCTCTTATTGAGAGACCTTTTAGATCTGACTCATAATTAAGATCGATTACTTTCTGTAATGTATTGCGACTGTCATGGTCTCTTGCTGACTGAGTAAATGTAGTATCGTTAAACGTTTTCGTCATTTCTAACTGGTACTGACGAAAACCAATAAGGTCTTCTAGCATTGCAGTCTTCCCATTGCTCTTTGAGCGATATAGTAATGCAGCAAATGTATCTGATAATTTTTCATTGATAGCGATATTAGTGTTATTAGAAATGCAATGTTTGCTTTCATGGTATAAAACAAACTTACTAATATCATTCAGGTTGTAGTCTTTGTCACCATAGTGCATAGACATATTTAAACCGCCTTTATCCCATGCCGTATGCCAATCCTTGTTGGGATGAGAAATCATACAATTCATTTTTCTGTTCCCCAAACTGTCAGTGACTCGAACACCTGACAATGATTTAGGGCCATTATCATCTGCAAATGCCATATAGAAAGCACGTTGATAATTAACAGTCTCATCCTTACCCATCTGTGATGACCATTCTTGAAAATCAGGCTTGTTTAAAATTCCACCAGTAATGATTCTTATTGTTGTGCCATTAAGAATTTCTGACAGCTCAGAATTAACGTGTTGGGAAAGAGGGATAGGGGAGTCAAAAATATAAGACTGTTCAGTAGATAGGCTTTCAACACTATCAATCATCTCATTCCCAGCATAAGCAGTACTGAATACAGCGGTAATGAGAAGCAGCAACCCTATGATATAGGTACAAAATATTGCGTGCGTTAATATGTTTTTAGATTCGGGGATCCCGAAGCCATCATCCTTGATGTCCATTCTGCAATCCTTTGCATTGTGTGCTTATTAAATGTAGCTTTCTAACTATTACTATTTTATTTAAAGGTAGTTAATAACACCAGCATTATCCTTTATGCGAGCTATGTTTCTGAAACTTGATAAAGTTTAACACCTGTTTGATATTCTGCGGCATTAGTTTAAAACACGTTTTATTCTTTCTTTATATTAGATTGTTTATTAAGCATCGGAAGGAATCAGTGGTGTGTGCCACTGATTCCTTTATTTGAGGACTAACGCAATGTTCGACTAAATAAGTTAAGTGCCAACGTGTAGCCTAACTGAGCAGTTTGGGCATCATAACGGCCACCATCACCTTCATCACGCATAAACGCATGACCCGCATTGAACTCATGCCATGTAAACGTAATATCAGTTTCATTTAATTCTTTATAAATCTTAGCAAGGCCTTCAGCTGGAATATGATTATCTTGCTTGCCCCAAATCATACATAACTCACCCTTAATATCATCTAAGCGTTCCATGCTGTGTTGACCCGGTTTATTAGGAATAACTTGGATATGTAAATCAGTACCGTAAAAACACGCAGCGCCCTTAACTTCAGGTTGTAATGCAGCACGAAATGCTAAATGCCCACCAATACAATAACCCATCGCACCAATATGGCCATTACTCCAGTCTTGTTGTTTTGCAAACTCGATTAAGGCAACATTATCAGTATCGTAACCTTGTACATCTTTAGCATGTTTATCTGCATTACCTTTTTCACGCCCTGCATCGTCATAACCTAATACCGTACCAATTGGATTAAGCTCATGAAACACCTCAGGTACCAATACAGCATAACCGTGACTTGCTATAAGCTTTGCCGCTCGTTCAATAGGGCCTGTTTGTTGAAAAATTTCTGAATAAAACAAAATAGTAGGAAAGCTACCTTCAACGTCAGGGCGGTGAATATAAGTACGCATTACACCTGTTGGTGTATCAATATCGGCAAAATGACTTTGAATGTTCATGTAAGACTCTCAGATTAGTTTTGTATGCATGTATGATTTCATATTATACAACGATTCATATTCTTCATTACTTAATTAGAGAATCAAAAAAAGATGGATGAGCTCAACATATTGAACAATAAAGAATTTGCTTTGGCTTTGTTTCTGAACAAATTGTTTTTATGATAAAATATTCGTCACTAAACTCAAGACAAAGTATATTAAATATGAAACGCTTAGCTTTAAGTTTTCTGCTTTATTGCATTTTCATTGCATCGGCCTATAGCACGGATTTGGAACCAACTCTTGCTCTTAAACTCGTCACAGAACAATGCCAATTTTGTCATGGATTAAACGGTGAAGCTTCTAGTGTCATTTACCCAAGATTGGCAGGACAAAATAAACTTTATTTAGAAAAGCAATTGAATGATTTTAAGAGCGGAAAACGTAAAATAGATCCAATGAATGAAATCTCAGCCACATTAACGACTGCTGAAATCACGGCTCTGGCGGAGTATTTTCAAGAACAACCTATAAAGTCTCATCGAATACGGGATAAAGAGCTTGCGGCTGTCGGAAAATACATATTCAACAAAGGTAATCAGTATTCAGGCATTGCTGCTTGTGCAAGTTGTCATGGTGAAAGCGGCGAAGGTACCGACTTTCGCCCACGTTTAGCTGGTCAGCATAAACGTTATGTTTCTGAGCAACTAAATGACTTTACTCTGCGAACTCGGTCAAATGACAATGCAATTATGTATTCCATTGCCGAAAAGCTGACTGAATTAGAGATTGAAGCAGTAGCACTTTATGTAAGTGGCTTATAAAGTAGATAAAATTAATAAGGTCTCAGACTCGATTGATTTCTCTTTTAGGGCTGTACATGTTTCTGGAGCCCGTTTAACGCCTTATTAAGCAAGCCGAAACTCTTTTAAAGACGCAAATGCATTTCCCTCAGTGATCTCTGGATTGATGGCCAACTCAAGAATAGATACCGCTGGAAGTTCTACCTGATAATCTTCAATTTGACTGATTGCTCCTTCAGGACTGAAGTTCCACTGCTGTCTTATAATTTCTTGGTACGATTGACCACCGTCTGGAGACCAACGCAAAACATATTCCTGCGTACGCTCAATCTCTAACTCTTCAAATTTCAATCTAATCCATTGCAGCTTTTGAGGATTGTCGAAGACAAGTCTAATTACCTGATTACCTTTAACTGATGCACGCCAACCCGAAATTTTATCTGGCAGCAGTGCAGACTCGATTGGAAATGCTTCATCCTCAGAGGTGACTTCAACAACTGCAATTTTCTCGATATCCAACCATTTCTGATCAGAATCAACTTTTTGTTTGTCGTCTGAATTGATAATTCTTTTACGCATTAGGGTGCCTTCTATATTTAAACTGGTTAGATAAATACTATTAATCTTTTAGTTCAGTCTACCCCATTTTATCGCGCCCGCTACGTTATTTATTTTGAGTCGTATTGTCGGCTTCTAATGCTAGTTTTTCTCTTTCAGCTTTTGAGATATATTTGTCTTTTTTACTATTTTGTAGGCGCTTTTCAGGGTTTCTTAACTTATTTTTGTGTAGTTGAATTAACTTTTTTTTACGGTTCATAAGGTCTTTCTTATCGTCGAATGGATGCTGATCTAGGCGTATATCATATAAGTCTAATTCGATTTTTGCATTTGTTTCTTTTGGATATTGTTTAAATGGTGTGTTCACGTTAATCAAAAAGGGCAGTTAAAATTTTATTATATTCCGCTCATCATGTTATTTTTTTATGGATAAAACAGGCGAGTGTTTGAGTGTAAGCGAGTTCTCGCCTGATCTGTAAAATCAATTTCGTGGTGGGAAACAAGCGAAATATGGGCGCTTTTTTTAGGTTCGTTTTTTTGGTGAACAAAAGAAATGGATGCCTAGGGACGAACGAGCGGCAGATAATTGATTTTCAGTAAGTCAGGGTGCAAAAACGTGTAATTCAAAAACTCCCTCACTTTTTTATTGCTAATTATCTTATATGACTTCGTTTCTGATTGGCAGAACGGAGGTACAGTACCTCCGACGGATTTGATGGCTTGAGTATAAAACTCTCTTTTTGTGGGATGAGTATCAGCACAACAATTAAAGGTCTCTCCCCAGAATTCTTGCTTAACGATTTGACTAATTATTTCAATGCAATCATCTTGATGTATAAGGTTTACATATGAGTCTGGATTATTAATAAGTGTTGATTTTTTAAAGAAATTTCCTGGGTTTCGATTATATCCTATTAACCCCCCAAATCTAACGATGGTGGCTTTTGAATTGCTACTGTTCCTGAATATATTCTCAATAGAAAACAATGGACTGAGTATCGATTCATCGCCATCAGATTCTGAAATGGTTTTATTGCTATTCAGGTAAACAGAGGTGGAGCTAATAAATACAACATTTCTTACTGTAGAGCGTTCAACTTCTTTAGCTAGAGTGATAAAACCATCAATGTTTTTTGAAGGAATGTTAATAATTAAGATATCCGCTTGAAGGAAGTCTTGAATATTACTTGTTAGCAGATCAATATCGACGATAAAGGGTTCAGCATTAATCTGCCTTAGTTCAGGTAAACGACTTTTTGAAGTTGTTGATGCTTTAACCTGACACCCCTCCAAAATAAAGCGTTGGGCTAAGGGGAGTCCAAGCCAACCGCTTCCCAATATGCTTATGGTTTTCATTGATACACCAAATTACCGATATGAAGTGTTTATTTAAACATATGGCGTTATTACTTTGGTTTGTTTCTTTTGGGAACAAGAAATTAATGCCTAGCGGCAAGCGACTAGTCGAAAATTAATTAATCAAAATATGACCTCATAGATTCTGTCAGCTATAACACCATCAAAACATGAAGCCCCAAAATCGCTCACACCTGATATGATCACATCTGATCCAATAATAAAAAATATAATTCAAACCAAATAACAACATTAAGAGAATAATAATGAGTGAAAATTCACCTGCTAAAATGACATTTCAACAACGTGCTGATGAGTTTATTGCTGTTGCAAACCAGCAAGTTCCTGACAGTTCGGTAGATGATGTTAATGCATCAATTCTATATTCTGCCGCGCGTTTCAATGCCTTTAGTGTAGCTTCTTCAGTTGAGAGTGCTGAGAACTTGCAAGCAGAGAAACAAGAGGCGATAAAATACTTCACACAGCGTTACACAGAGATGTTAGAGCAAAATATGGATGAATATATTTCGCGTTTTGAGCGCTATTCACAAAAATAAACTGACATTAGAGTTAAAGGGGTAACGTCCCCTTTAATCTCTTATAAAATAGCAGTTAAGCTCCTATTATATCGTGCCCATTACGTTATTGTTTTTGTGGGTAAAGCAGGCGAGTGTTTGATGAAGTACATCCTTGTATTTCAACTTACGGGTTGCTTCGCACTCAAAATATGGTCCCGCCATATTTTTGAGCATAGCGAGTTTTCGCCTACTCCGAAAAATAAATTTGTCCCCTTTAATTGTATTACTGAATTCCAATATGAATAAAAAAATTGAATTATTAGCACCCGGTGGCGATGTTGAAGCCATTAAAGCAGCCGTTATTGCAGGTGCTAATGCCGTGTATTGTGGTTTAGATAATTTCAATGCTCGCAACAGAGCCTCTAATTTGTCTTTTGACGATTTACCTGGGATTTTACGTTTAGCTCACGAGCATAATTGTGAAGTGTTTTTGACGTTAAATGTGGTGATTTTAGAGCAAGAAATTGCTAGTTTAGTTAAGGTTCTCAATAAACTCGTTAACACCAAAATTGACGGTATTATCGTGCAAGATTTGGGCGTTTTCAATTTAGTTAAAAAATACTTCCCTACGTTAGATATTCACGCATCAACACAATTAACGACACATAACGAAGGGCAAATAAAGTTTCTTGCAAAAATAGGTGCATCACGGCTTAACTTTTCACGAGAACTTAATCTCAATGAAATAAAATCATTAAGCTCAGTTGCCCATAAACATGACCTGTTAACCGAAGTTTTTGTACATGGCGCCTTGTGTATTGCTTTTTCTGGTCAGTGCTATTCTAGCTCGGTAAGCGTGGGTAACTCTGGCAACCGTGGCAGTTGTAGCCAAGCCTGTCGCGATGAATATGAAGTCACAGAAACGGGCAATCTCTACCCACTTAACCTAAAAGATAATTCTGCCTATTTTGATCTTCCAGCGCTCGTTGACGCAGGAGTTGACTCGCTGAAAGTTGAAGGCCGAATCAAAAATGCACACTATGTCTATACCGTCATCGACACTTGGCGTAAACAGATCGACACCTTTGTAAAGTCAGGCCAGTTACAAAATGATGATGCTAACCTACATCGTGTTTTTAATCGAAGCTTTACTAATTCTTTTTTAAAGGGCGATCTCAACAAGGATATGTTTATCGACAGTCCGCGTGATTACAGCCTTAAACATGCTGTAAAAGAAAGTAAGGTTGTTTTCGTAAAAGATATCGAGCAAGTTAAGACCAATCATTATCAGCAAAAAAACAATCTGGGAGACGAACTTGCTGAAAAAATTAAAGACATTAGCACTGCCAAACAAAGCATTTCTTTGTCTTTTACGGGAAAAGTAAACCAGCCATTAACGTTAACTATCATCGTGGGTGACAACGATAAAACGGTTAGCCTAGAAACAGAATCTACGCTAAGCGCGGCCCAAGAATCGTCGATCACTCAAGCTGTTTTAGAAAAAAGTTTTAAAAATGTTGCTTTCAATCACTTTGATATTAGTGATTTTAATTGCACTGGATTAGAAGACAATTTAATCATTCCGTTTAAAGAAATAACCGCGCTTAAAAACCAAGCGACGTTGTTGCTTAATGAGTCTGACAAAATAATTCCTCACGTTACTATTCCCGAGTTAGTTAAGCACAAAAAACGCTCTGACAAGCCGAGTCTATCAATTTTGATAGCCGACGTAAAAGATACGGTTTTATGCGATTTAACCGGTGCAGATGTGTATTTCAAAATACCTGAAAGCCTGAAAAAAGGCTGCAATAAACATATCGATATTTTATTGAATAATCCACGTTTAATTCCGTGGTTTCCAGCAGTTTTAATTGGCAAAGATTATGATGAATCGGTACGTATTTTAGAACAAGTGCGTCCCAAACGTATTGTTAGCAATAACACCGGAATTGCATACAAAGCGTTTGAAATGGACATTGAGTGGATTGCAGGTCCCTTTTTAAATACAACCAATTCCTATGCATTATTAACTCTGCAAGAAGAATTAAATTGTGCAGGCGCTTTTATTTCCAACGAAATTAACCGCCTACAAATCAAAAATATCGCACGACCTGCCAACTTTAAATTGATATACAGCATTTATCATCCTATTTTGTTGATGACTAGTAGGCAATGCTTCTTCCAACGTACTGTCGGCTGTAATAAACCCAGCATTGAAGATGGCTGTATGCTGAAGTGTGAAAAATCAACCACTGTCACCAATGTTAAAGGCGTTTCTTTTGCTGTTGATAAACAAAAAGGGGGCTATCCTAGCATCTACAATAATGAGCAATTTTTAAATGTAGACATCGTGAATGACTTGGGTGATTTATTTGATGAGTTCTTCATTGATCTCACTGATATTGGCTCTGGTTCTAAAGCCGCACCAGATAAAGCACAATTAATTACTCAATTTGAAAATATGCTAAACGGTGATGAGAGTGCAGAGCAAAACCTTCACCAAATGGTAGAGCTATCGACTAGAAATCAATATAGCAAAGGGCTGTAAGTAGCCTATGGCTTGTACACTCATAGCAGACGCTTTATGACTCAGCCCATACTGTACTCCTTGCAAAACTGTCCCTATGCAATGCGCGCCAGACTTGCCATTTTAATGTCTCAACAAAGCGTATTAATTCGCGCTATTGGGATGAAAAACAAACCTGCTGAAATGTTAGCGCTTTCCCCAAAAGGCACCGTGCCTGTTTTGGTGTTGAGCACTGAGTCTGGCACTCAGATTATCGATGAAAGCCTAGATATTATGTTATGGGCTCTTAATTTGAGCGACCCTGACAATTTACTTTATGCAGAAGATGCAACAGCATTGCCTGAAATGCTGACAATAATTAATGAAAATGACCAACAATTCAAACCCAACTTAGAACGCTACAAACGTGCCAAACGTTTTCATGGAGACGATGAAGAAGCGTGCCGCCTACAATGTGAACCTTTTATCCAAGCATTAGAACAGCGCTTGTCACAACACCCATTTTTAATGGGGGCTACACCCAGCTTGCTTGATTTTGCATTATTACCTTTTGTGCGACAGTTCTCTCGAGTCAATAAACAACTTTATCGTCAAGGATCTTATACTCATTTGCAAAAGTGGTTAAACCACCATTTACAAAGCCAGTTATTTGCAAAGGCTATGCTTAAATATCCCTTATGGTTAGAGACATATGAAGAAAATAGTCTGGGTAAACTATCGCGCTGATTTTCTCCGCGTCTGACCCCATTGATGGATGCATCGAGCACAGCTACTTTTATTTAAACCGGTTATACAAGTGCCGGTATCTTAACAGTGAGCGCACAGATAAGGATTAGATTTCACCTGTTCCATTTTATTTCCATACTCCTTGTCTATTTCTTATGAAAAATCAATCGAACCTGACCTAATTGGTTCTTGAGTTCTACCTCAGCTTTTAGATTTAGGCTTCCAATTTGCCCATGGACTGACATTCTTGTCCGATCCATGTTTTGTCCCCTGAGCCCATTCCGCCGATTTAGCTTCGCGTTTTTCGCGCAATCGATCCGCGTCCTCTAAATTTAATTCCGCTGGTTCACCTACGGCTTGACCTTCTGGAATAATTCTATCTCTAGGAGGCAGTGAAAACTGTTCGGAAGATGCACTAGGTAAGTTTTTAAACTCGTATAAATAGAAAACCTCAACTTTTTCACGCGCCCAAGCTGTTTTTTTTAAAAACTTCACACTAGAATCAATGCTCGGGTTGACCTTAAAACAATTAATGTTTAAATAGGCAAAGAGAATCTCAAAACCGTAATGATCAACTATTTCAGTCAATACAGTTTTCAACCCAACACCGTGTAAGGGGTTGTTCTTATAATTGATTTCATTATCCATATAAATATCTGCTCAAGGTACTTAAGTAAATACCTATTATACCTAGGGAATCATGGGGGCAGCCAGCTTGATTTGTTGTTTCCCCTACACCTAAATTAAAGATTGGTTTAGAACAACAGTTCTGGGCAATCTGGCCATTCAAGAAGATGACGAGCCCTTAGTTGACAATCAAGCTGACTGACCCCTTGAACAATAAATTAAAATCAAACGAGTCTGACCTCTTTGATTGTGCCTTTGATTGTGATCCCTTTGATTGCAGGCAATAAAAAACCCTACAACTCATTGAGTCGCAGGGCTATTATATGGTGGGCCCACAGAGACTTGAACTCTGGATAAAGGGATTACCGGCAAACAACCGCCAACTTATCAACAACATGGTGAAACACCGTTAAGGCTCTCGCTATTATCTATAGAAACAATTTTTACTCTGTAACTTGTACCTGTGAAGGAAAATCAATCGAGTCAGCCCCCATTGGTTCCTTATTCTAAATCCATTGACCTTTTAATCAGGTAAGGCTTCATATCCATATCACTGCCAATAACATGCTCTATTACCCAGCTACGAATGAGTCCAACCAGAGGTTCAAGGTCATCTTTTGTTACTGAATGCATTTCATGATTGTCCTCTAATTCACTGCCATCAATCTCTATGTGTGATTCATGATTCATTGAGCTTTCTGGATTCTCACCGTCAAGAACTATATCCAACTTTTCTTTAATGGCATATAGGTTTTTCATTATTTTTTTATGTTCAACCTTGTGCTCTCCATGACGTGGATAGTTTATTTTATACTGAATAAGTTCTTCATGTTCAAAGTGTGTTTTAGTATATTTCACCAGATTATCAAGGGCTTCCACGATAATGTCATGGTTTTCTTTAGTATTTATAGCCTCTTCAATTTGATTGACTTGTTCAAGAAGGTATTTGTGCTCCGTATCGATTAGAGTGTTTGCTACACTCATTTGCTCTCTCCATATTAAGCTCATTCAGACGTCCTCAATTTACATAAAAAATAAAAATAATAATACAATGAAAGCAGTTGTTTTGCTATGCAAAAACTTGTTTTAGCATCAATTGTAAATCAACCTGAGTATTTTATATTTCCTGAACTATATGATATTTAAATAATACATATTATTTAAATATGGCTTCTGGCACGTTAGCGACGCTTCTAATTAAATGGCAGAAGCCGACTGTGAATTCAACCGGTCGATGCAACACACTACCTTTATAGTATAAAGATAGGAGTGTTGAATATGACTTATCGAAAACGACGATATTACTCAAAAGAAGACAAGAATTTAATATGGGATCACTGGAAAAGTGGTGCCTCCCAGCATGATATAGCTCGCCTTTTTAGTACCGGGCATTCAAGTATTGGCCGGATAATATCTGAGACAGGAGGATTTAGACCGCCAGAGCGAGAAGAGATCTCTCGCAGTATCGTGGCCAACCTTTCCATTCGTTCAATTGCCGTACACTTGTCTCGCGCCCCATCAACGATCAGCCGAGAAATAAACCGAAATGGCGGCTATGATAATTATCGAGCAACTAAAGCTGATCATAATGCTTGGATCAACGCCCTTCGTCCAAAGCTTTGCAAATTGTATGGACAGACGATGCTTTGTAAAATCATTGAAACAAAGCTCAGGAAAAAGTGGTCGCCTCAGCAAGTTGCAGGTTGGCTTAAAATCAAATACTCAGAAGATGAATCTAAGCACGTGTCTCACGAAACAATATACAAAAGCTTGTTTATCCAAACTCGTGGAGTGCTTAAGAAAGAGCTCCAGCGGTGTCTTCGCTCTAAAAGAACGATTCGCAGAGCCAAAACCTCAACCCTAAAAGGTCGTGGTTTAGGCACCATACCTGATGCAGTATCAATTAGTGAAAGACCAGCCAGCGTTGAAGATAGAGCTGTGCCTGGGCACTGGGAAGGTGATTTAATTGAGGGCTGTCAAAAGACCTTTATCGCCACATTAGTTGAGCGTCATTCACGCTATGTAGTGCTGGTAAAGTTAAAGGATAAAAAATCGAATACGGTTATTGATGCTTTAATTAAGCAAGCCAGAAAGCTTCCTTCTGACTTATATAAAACGCTCACATGGGATCGAGGATCAGAAATAACCAATCATAAAAAATTTACACTGGCGACTGAGATACAAGTGTACCTATGTGATCCACAAAGTCCTTGGCAAAGAGGCTCCAACGAAAATACAAACCGGTTGCTACGTGAATATTTACCTAAAGGCAGTGACCTATCGGTTCATTCACAATCAGAACTAAATAAGATAGCGAGAGAATTAAATACAAGACCAAGAAAAACCTTGGGTTATATGACACCAGCTGCTAAATTTAATGAGTGTGTTGCATCGACCGGTTGAATTCACAAACCAAAGAAGACAGTTGAATTATAGGGAGTAATAGTCACTACTATGGACAATCACATACGATGTTGAATGGTATGTCGCCTATTGAGTTTGAAAGTGTAAAGAAAAGTGTGTGGCTTCACCTGAACAGAACCAGACAAGAATGCTGTAAGCTACAAATTAATAAGGCTGGAGAAAAAGTAGTT
>Ga0209495_1001439_pt1 | contig 16612 bp, 11 predicted proteins | sample EN1Hudsemesocosm_FD_184629 | JGI IMG/M metagenome (GOLD analysis project Ga0209495, IMG submission 184629) | Methane-oxidizing microbial communities from mesocosms in the Hudson Canyon - EN1E Hudson Canyon (SPAdes) (version 2) | ecosystem: Environmental > Aquatic > Marine > Cold seeps | place... | reverse complement strand
ATTTTTCTTCCATTGCTTCGATTAAATCAACAACTTCAACAACAGTCATGTTAGAAATCGCTTCTAAGATATCGTCTTTAGATACAGCCATTTTATTTTCCTATTTCTTGCTTACAGAATTAATTTTGTACAGTTTAAAATTAAAGTAAATTTAAACTGCTTCTTTCGCGTCACGGACAGCCGCGAGCGTACGAACCATTTTGCTAGTCGGAGCAACCAAAGTACGAACAAATTTTTCAATCGGTGCTTTCATAGTGCCCATTAAGATACCAATTGCTTGGTCCTTCGTAGGCATTTTAGCTAATTTCTCAATATCAGTAGCAGCTAATAGCTTGCCACCTAGAGAAACCATTTTGATTTCAAGTTTGTTATTTTCTTTGGCAAAACTGCCCATAACTCGTGCGACTGCACCTGGATCTTCTTGAGAAAAACCAAATACTAAAGGACCTGTCATTCCGTCTTGCATGCAAGCGAAATCAGTACCTTCTACAGCACGTTTAGCTAATGTATTTCTAACCACACGTAAATAAACATTTTCATTACGTGCTGCAATACGTAGCTCAGTCATGTCTGAAACTGACAAACCATGATATTCAGCTGCTACAGCAGAATATGCACTAGATGCCACTTCAGCGACTTCAGCAACTACGGCTTTCTTACCATCAAGATTCATTGCCACCTAAGTACCTCCTTAGGAACACTACTCTAAGTAGTGCTTGTTGCTAAAAAAGAAAGAGGATATTCCTCTTCCACCTTACGGTATTCAACATCAGAAACTCTGTAGCTGAACCCATCTGCGCAGGCCAATTATACGAATACAATTGATTAAACTCACATACCTACGGTCTTAGACAACTCGATAGTGATCCAAAAGATCACCATCGAATGGTCCAAATTTTTAAATCAATTATTTACCAATAAAAGATTTATCGATCGTTAAACCTGCACCCATTGTGCTAGAAATGCTAATACGGTCGAAGTACACACCTTTAGCTGAGCTTGGTTTTAATTTATTTAAGTCTTCAAGCAATGCTTCAAGATTTTGACGTAATGCTGGTACTTCAAAAGATGCGTTACCAATTGGGCAGTGGATGATACCTGCTTTATCTGTACGGTAACGAACTTGACCTGACTTAGCATTTTTAACGGCTTCTGCAACATTAGGTGTTACTGTTCCGACTTTAGGGTTAGGCATTAGACCACGTGGACCTAAAACTTGACCTAAAGTACCAACAACACGCATAGCATCAGGAGAAGCGATAACAACATCAAAATCCATATTGCCCGCTTTAATCGATTCAGCTAAATCATCAAAACCTACAATGTCAGCACCCGCTTCTTTAGCAGCATCAGCATTTGCACCTTGTGCAAAAACAGCAACACGTACTGTTTTACCTGTACCATTTGGTAGTACAGTAGAGCTACGAACTACTTGATCAGACTTACGAGGGTCAACACCCAAGTTAATTGCAACATCAATAGATTCAACAAATTTTGCTGAAGCATTGTCTTTAATAAAAGTTAGTGCTTCATCAATTTGATGAGCTGTACCGACTTCTAATTTCTCACGAATCGCAAGACCTCTTTTACCCATAGCCATTATTCAACACCCTCTGTATTCAATCCCATGCTACGAGCTGTACCCGCAATTGTTCTTACGGCTGCATCTACATCAGATGCTGTAAGATCAGGCATTTTTGTTGCTGCAATCTCTTCCAATTGTGCACGTGTCACGGTGCCTACTTTTTCAGTATTTGGACGACCACTACCACTCTTAAGGCCTGCAGCTTTTAATAACAATACTGCAGCTGGAGGAGTTTTAGTAACAAAAGTAAAACTTTTATCATTGAAAACGGTGATCACAACAGGGATAGGTAAGCCTGATTCTACAGACTGAGTTTTGGCATTAAATGCTTTACAAAACTCCATGATATTTACACCATGTTGACCCAATGCTGGACCAACAGGAGGACTTGGGTTTGCCGAACCAGCTGGCACTTGCAGCTTAATATAGGCGTCTATCTTTTTAGCCATTTTATTCTCCTAATCGGGTACTAACGCCTCGCGGCTCCCCTACAACAAACCAGCTAAAGCTGGACTAATCTATAAAACGTGTCTAGCCTTTTTCGACTTGACTCATTTCTAGCTCAACAGCGGTAGAACGACCAAAAATGACCACTTCCACACGCATTGTGCTTTTTTCATAATTGACTTCTTCAACCACACCAGAGAAATCATTAAATGGTCCATCAGTAACGCGGACCACTTCACCTGGTTCAAACAAGACTTTAGGACGTGGACTATCCACCCCTTCTTGTACTCGTTGAAGAATTTGATTCGCTTCAGCTTCTGTTATCGGAGCAGGGTGCGTACCTGAACCACCGATGAAACGAAGTACACGTGGAATGTCGTTCACCACATGCCATGTTTGATCATCCATTTCCATGTTAACCAATACATAGCCGGGGAAGAACTTACGTTCACTCCGACGTTTCTTACCTTCTTTCATTTCAACGACTTCTTCAGTAGGCACTAAGACCTCACCGAATTTATCCTGCAATTCAAAGCGTTCAATACGTTCTTCTAAAGAACGTTTTACTTGTGCTTCATAACCAGAAAAAGCTTGAATTACATACCAATTTTTACTCATAACCAACCTTTTATACAGTCAGAGCGCGAACCGCCCAACCTAACATTGAATCAACAGCCCACAGCATTAAAGCCGCTACAATGACCATCAAAATCACTAGCATTGTTGTTTGAACTGTTTCTTGGCGTGTAGGCCAAACGACCTTGCGCACTTCTACTTGCGTGTCACCTACATATTTCAGCGCGGATGAACCCACCACTGTTGTCGATGCAACAAACAAAGAAAGCCCAGCTGCTGCAAGCAAACCAAGCACTCTTAACAAAGTAGAAAACTCTGCATAGGTATAAAACAAAGTAATCGCAACCGCCATGATGACGACTGCGATAATCATTTTTAAAGTATCTGCCATTTTATATTCTTAACGTTATCAAACTTAATGAAAACAAGAATGGCAGGCCAGGAGGGAATCGAACCCCCAACCTACGGTTTTGGAGACCGTCGCTCTGCCAATTGAGCTACTGGCCTATCATATGCTCTCGAATCGGTTAAAAGCTCCAAACTTCCAACCTAAACATTTTGTCTACTATTCTGTTATTTTACTAACAACGCCAGCACCAACGGTACGGCCACCTTCACGAATAGCAAAACGTAGACCTTCTTCCATCGCAATCGGTGCGATTAAAGTAACGTCCATTTTTACATTGTCGCCTGGCATTACCATTTCGATACCTTCTGGTAATTCACAAGCGCCTGTTACGTCTGTTGTACGGAAGTAGAACTGTGGACGGTAACCATTAAAGAATGGTGTGTGTCGGCCACCTTCATCTTTCGATAAAATGTAAACTTCTGCATCAAAACGTGTATGCGGGTTGATTGTGCCTGGGTGCGCTAATACTTGACCACGGTCAACATCTTCACGCTTAGTACCACGTAGTAATACACCTACGTTATCACCCGCCATACCTTCATCAAGAAGCTTACGGAACATTTCAACACCGGTACATGTAGTTGTCGCTGTATCTTTGATACCAACGATTTCTAATTCTTCACCAACTTTCACAACACCACGTTCGATACGACCCGTTACTACCGTACCGCGACCTGAAATTGAGAATACATCTTCAATCGGCATGATAAACGCGCCATCTACTGCACGTTCTGGCTCTGGAAAGTAGGTATCCATTGCTTCACCAAGCTTGATAATTGATGGAACACCTATATCGCTTGCGTCGCCTTCTAATGCTTTAAGAGCTGAACCAACAACGATTGGTGTGTCATCGCCAGGGAAATCGTATTTGTCTAACAACTCACGAATTTCCATTTCAACTAATTCAATTAGCTCTTCATCATCAACCATGTCCGCTTTGTTCATGAAAACGATGATGTATGGCACGCCTACTTGGCGTGATAATAGGATGTGCTCACGTGTTTGTGGCATTGGACCATCTGCAGCATTTACTACTAAGATAGCGCCGTCCATTTGTGCAGCACCAGTGATCATGTTTTTAACGTAATCAGCATGGCCTGGGCAATCTACGTGTGCGTAGTGACGGTTTTCTGTTTCGTATTCAACATGTGATGTTGAGATAGTAATACCACGTTCTCTTTCTTCTGGTGCATTATCAATCTCTGCGAATGATTTTGCTTCACCACCACGAGCTTCTGCCATTACTTTAGTAATCGCGGCTGTTAGTGTTGTTTTACCATGATCTACGTGACCAATCGTGCCCACATTGACGTGTGGCTTATTCCGTTCAAACTTTTCTTTGGACATATCATCTACCTCAATTTAACTTATATATTTATCGTGTCTTACTGATGACAACATCAGTTACATTATTTGGTGTCGCTGCATATCGAGAGAACTCCATAGAGTATGTGGCTCTCCCCTGCGTTGCAGATCGCAAATCTGTTGCATAACCGAACATTTCAGCTAACGGCACTTCAGCATTAATAATCTTGCCGCTTGCCGAATCTTCCATCCCATTTACTAGACCACGTCGGCGATTTAAATCCCCCATCACGTCGCCCATGTAATCTTCAGGAGTAACAACCTCAATCTTCATCACTGGCTCTAGAAGAACAGGATCTGCTTCTAAAGCACCATTTCTAAACCCGAGAGACCCGGCTACTTTAAAAGCCATCTCATTGGAATCTACATCGTGATACGACCCATCAAACAATGTGACCTTCACATCTTCGACTGGATAGCCGGCTATTACACCATTATTCATCTGTTCTTGTATACCTTTATCTACAGATGAAATAAATTCTTTGGGGACTGTGCCGCCTACAATCGCATTAACAAAGGCATAACCAGTCCCAGCATCTTGTGGCTCTAGGCGTAACCAGACATGTCCATACTGTCCTTTACCACCACTTTGGCGCACAAACTTGCCTTCCGACTCTACTGTTTTACCAATAGTTTCACGGTAAGCAACTTGTGGTGCACCAACATTTGCACCGACACTAAATTCTCTTTTCAAACGATCAACAATTATATCTAGATGTAACTCACCCATTCCAGCAATAATTGTTTGAGCTGACTCTTCGTCTGTTGACACTCTAAATGAGGGATCTTCTTTAGCCAGTTTTCCAAGAGCTAGACTCATCTTCTCTTGGTCAGCTTGTGTTCTTGGCTCAATAGCAACAGAGATTACTGGTTCAGGAAATTCCATTTTTTCTAAAGTGATAACATCATCGCTTGTGCATAAAGTATCACCTGTTGTCGTATCCTTTAGTCCAATTGCGGCTGCAATGTCACCCGCACGAACTTCTGCAATTTCCTCACGGCTATTGCTGTGCATTTGGACTAAACGACCAATACGTTCTTTTTTACCTTTAACAGGGTTATATACGGCATCGCCTGATTTTAGTACACCAGAATAAACACGGAAAAAAGTCAACGTTCCAACAAAAGGATCAGTCGCTATTTTAAATGCCAATGAAGCGAAGGGTTCAGTGTCATCAGCAGAGCGAGTCCCGGTCGATTGTTCTTTATCATCCAATATGCCAGTAATAGCAGGAACATCAGTTGGAGATGGCATAAATTCGACAACGGCATCAAGCATAGCTTGAACACCCTTATTTTTGAAGGCACTGCCACAGAAGGTGGGAACGATATTATTGGCGATTGTTTGTAGGCGAATGCCTAATTTTATTTCTTCATCTGAAAGCTCACCGTCTTCCAAATATTTATCCATTAACTCTTCATTAGCTTCCGCAGCCGACTCGACAAGCTGCTCTCTATAGTACTCACAATCAGCAAGCATGTCTGGAGCGATGTCTCGAGCTTCATAAGTCACGCCTAAGTCATCTTCATTCCAGTAGATTGCTTTCATACGGATTAAGTCAACTAAGCCCTCAAAATCCTCTTCAGAACCGATGGGTAATTGCATGGCGACAGGTGTCGCACCAAGGCGATTTTGTATTTGCTCGATAACACGGAGGAAATCAGCACCTGAACGATCCATCTTATTAATGAATGCCATTCTAGGGACTTGATATTTATTAGCTTGACGCCAGACTGTTTCAGATTGTGGCTCGACACCACCCACTGCACAAAAGACAGCAACCGCACCATCAAGAACTCGAAGCGAACGTTCAACTTCAATTGTGAAATCAACGTGACCCGGAGTATCGATAATATTGATACGATGTTGTGTAAATTGCTTATCCATGCCTGACCAGAAACAGGTAGTAGCAGCAGAAGTGATCGTTATACCACGCTCCTGCTCCTGCTCCATCCAGTCCATGGTGGCAGCGCCATCATGAACTTCACCGATCTTGTGAGACACGCCCGTATAAAATAGAACGCGCTCAGTTGTCGTGGTTTTGCCCGCGTCAATATGAGCCATGATACCGATATTACGGTATCGTTCTATAGGAGTGCTTCTCGCCACAATCGGTACTCTGATAAGTTAATAAATATTGTTAAAGAACGGTGTTACTGTTTGAGCTTGTACTACATACTTAGCGCCTAGTAAGCTAGGCCTAAGATTAAAAACGGAAGTGAGAGAACGCCTTATTAGCATCAGCCATACGATGCGTATCTTCTTTCTTCTTAACTGCGCTTCCTTTACCATCAAACGCATCGCCTAATTCACCAGCTAAACGCATAGCCATTGACTTCTCTCCACGACTACGTGCAGCATCAGACAACCAACGCATTGCTAGAGCAACACGACGTTCTGCGCGAACCTCAACCGGTACTTGATACGTTGCACCACCAACACGACGTGACTTAACCTCAACCATAGGGCTGATATTATCAAGTGCTTGCTGGAAGATTTCTAGACCATCACTACCCTTTGCTTCGGCAACTGTATCTAACGCTACATATGCGATTTTCTCTGCAATAGACTTTTTACCATCTTGCATAATGACGTTAATGAATTTAGCTAAACCAATGTTTGAAAACTTTGGATCAGGTAACACTTCACGTTTGGCAACAACCCTTCTTCTTGGCATTTATCTTTCCTAATTCTTTGTATTTATACTAGTCTTAAAAACGACTATTAACTTTTCGGACGTTTAGCACCGTATTTAGAACGGCCTTGACGACGATCTGAGACACCTGATGTATCAAGTGCACCGCGGACAGTGTGATAACGCACACCCGGTAAATCTTTAACACGACCACCACGAATCAATACGACCGAATGTTCTTGTAAATTGTGACCTTCACCACCGATATACGATGTTACTTCAAAACCATTTGTTAAACGAACACGAGCAACTTTACGCATCGCTGAGTTAGGTTTCTTAGGAGTAGTTGTGTATACACGAGTACATACACCACGGCGTTGAGGACAAGCCTGCAATGCAGGTACATTGTTCTTTTTCTTTTGCTTTAAACGTGGTTTACGAACCAATTGATTAATTGTTGCCATTAAACTTACAGCCTTAACATATATTCAAATTTGGTAAGCTAGCGTCTTTAACATAACCGCCTTACCAGTAAAAAGTCGGCCTTCTAGTTGAACTAGGGTCGACAAAGAAGAGGGATCATACTACTTAATTACTTCTCGATCAAGCACTCTTTATATTATAAAGAATGATCTGCCTAGATCCGTAGACCTAGGCAGTATTTGATCGTTAAGCTTCAGTAGTATTTTTGATTTCCTCGGCACTATTTTCAGTTTCTACAGCTACTGCTGCAGGTTTGTCTTTCTTCACAACCACTTCATCACCATGACGCTTACGGAAACGCTCTTTGTGATAAGCCAAGCCCGTTCCAGCAGGGATCAAGCGACCAACGATTACGTTTTCTTTTAGACCACGTAAAGGATCGCGTTTACCTGTTACTGCCGCATCTGTTAATACACGAGTAGTTTCTTGGAACGATGCGGCTGAGATGAATGAATCAGTCGCTAACGATGCCTTAGTAATACCGAGCAACATATGACTATACGTTGCTTCAATTTTATCTTCAGCACGCATTTTATCATTTGCTTCTAATAAGGTGTCATGCTCAATTTGTTCACCTCTGAGATACGATGTATCACCAGGAGAGACAATTTCAATCTTACGCAACATCTGACGAACAATTACTTCAATGTGCTTATCATTGATTTTTACACCCTGTAGGCGGTAAACCTCTTGTACTTCAGCGACCATATAATCAGCTAAAGCAAAGACACCTTTAAGACGTAAGATATCATGAGGATCTTCAGGTCCATCAACAACCATTTCACCTTTTTCAATGTGTTCACCTTCAAACACAGAAACATGACGCCATTTTGGAATTAATTCCTCATGCTGCTCACCTTCTTTTGGTGTAATGATTAAACGTTGCTTACCTTTTGTTTCCTTACCAAAGCCAACCGTTCCTGAAATTTCTGCCATTAATGCAGGATCTTTAGGTTTACGTGCTTCAAATAAATCAGCAACACGCGGTAGACCACCGGTAATATCACGAGTTTTACTACTTTCTTGTGGGATACGTGCTAATACGTCACCGACACCTACGTTGGCACCATCAGTAACAGTAACAATAGCACCACCTGGTAAGAAGTACTGTGCAGGAATGTCTGTCCCTACAATAAAGACGTCATTACCATCAGCATCAACCAATTTAACCATTGGACGCATATCTTTTGAAGATGGGCTACGTTGTTGAGGCTCACGTACAATTAAGTTTGTTAAACCAGTTACTTCATCAACTTGTTTATCAACCGTTACACCTTCAACGAGATCTTGCAATTGAGCTTGACCAGCCACCTCAGTTACAACCGGATGAGTATATGGGTCCCATGTTGCAACTACTTGTCCGGCATCAACTGTAGCATTATCAGCCACAGTGATTTCAGAACCGTAAGGGATCTTATAACGCTCACGCTCACGACCATTTTCATCAATAAGATGTAATTCACCTGAACGTGATACAGCAATAGATTTACCACTTTCATGTTCTACATATTTAATATTGTGAAAGCGGATATTACCTTTAAATTTCAAAGCAACTGAGTTATCTGCAGCTGTTCGAGATGCTGCTCCACCAATATGGAACGTACGCATTGTTAACTGTGTACCAGGCTCCCCGATAGATTGTGCAGCGATAACACCGACGGCTTCACCTTCATTAATCATATGACCACGGCCTAAATCACGACCATAACATTTAGAACATACACCATGTCGTGACTCACAGGTAATCGCTGAACGAACTAATAGTTCATCAACACCTGCTTTTTCAAGCGTTGTTACACCACTCTCATCAATCATTGTGCCAGCAGCCATAACAAGGCCACCTTCTGAGTCTTCTAAATCAAATACAGTTACACGACCTAATACTCGCTCACCTAATGGCTCTACAACATCACCACCTTCAATGATAGGAGACATAGTGACACCATCTTCAGTACCACAATCCTCTTCGACTACAACAAGATCTTGCGATACATCTACTAAACGACGAGTTAAATAACCCGAGTTAGCTGTTTTCAATGCTGTATCGGCCAAACCTTTACGAGCACCATGAGTAGATATAAAGTACTGAAGTACGTCTAAACCTTCACGGAAGTTTGCAGTGATCGGTGTTTCAATGATTGAGCCATCCGGTTTTGCCATCAAGCCACGCATACCCGCTAATTGACGAATCTGTGCAGCACTACCACGCGCTCCAGAATCTGCCATCATATAGATAGAGTTAGTAGATTGCTGTTCAACTTCATTACCTTCTGCATCCGTTACCATCTCACCACCAAGACCATCCATCATGGCATTGGCGATTTGATCGTTAGTACGAGACCAGATATCGATAATTTTATTGTAGCGTTCACCATCAGTCACTAAACCTGAAGCATATTGCGTAGCAATTTCTTCAACTTCAGCTTCAGCTTCAGCAAGGATCTCTGCTTTTTCTGCAGGTATTTCCATATCATCAATACCAACCGAAGCTCCTGATTTAGTAGCTTGGCTGAAACCTAAATACATAAGCTGATCTGCAAAGATAACAGTATCTTTAAGACCTAAAGCACGGTAACTAATATTAATTAAATCACCTAGTGCTTTTTTCGTCATTGAACGATCAACTACTGAGAAAGGCAGACCTTTTGGAACGATACCAAATAAGATCGCACGACCTACTGATGTTTCAACACGAATGGTTTTGTTTTGTTCTAATTCAGGCAAAGTAACATCTCTTTCGTCTAGACGTACAGTTATCTTAGCGTGTAAATCAACTTCTTTATTATCATAAGCACGCTTTAGCTCAGCTAAGTTAGCGAACTTGGTACCTTCACCTTTTGCATTTACAAGTACACGAGTCATGTAATAAAGACCCAATACCACGTCTTGCGAAGGTACGATAACAGGCTCACCGTTTGCTGGTGCTAGGATGTTATTTGTTGCCATCATCAATGAGCGAGCTTCTAATTGAGCTTCTAATGATAATGGGACGTGAACCGCCATTTGGTCACCATCAAAATCGGCATTAAATGCGCCACAAACTAAAGGATGGAGCTGAATAGCCTTACCTTCAATTAATAATGGTTCAAAAGCTTGAATACCTAATCTATGCAAAGTTGGTGCACGGTTAAGCATGATCGGATGCTCACGAATCACATCTTCTAGAATATCCCAAACTTCAGGACCTTCTCGCTCAACCATTTTCTTGGCAGCTTTAATTGTTGTAGCTAAACCTTTACGCTCTAATTTACCGTAGATGAATGGCTTGAATAACTCTAGAGCCATCTTTTTAGGTAGACCACATTGGTGTAGTTTCAAATAGGGTCCAACAACGATTACAGAACGACCAGAGTAATCAACACGTTTACCTAATAAGTTTTGACGGAAACGACCTTGTTTACCTTTAATCATATCTGCCAAAGATTTCAGCGGCATACGGTTTGTACCCGTAATTGCTCGGCCACGACGGCCATTATCTAGTAAGGCATCAACTGATTCTTGTAACATACGTTTTTCATTACGTACGATGATATCAGGGGCATTCAAATCTAATAGACGTTTTAAACGGTTATTACGGTTGATAACGCGACGATATAAGTCATTAAGATCAGAGGTAGCAAAACGACCACCATCTAAAGGTACTAATGGGCGTAAATCAGGTGGCAAAATAGGAAGAACTTCCATTACCATCCACTCAGGTTTATTACCTGAAGATTCAAAGGCTTCCATTAACTTAAGACGTTTAGTCAGTTTCTTAATTTTAGTTTCTGATTTCGTTGCATCAATGTCGGCACGAATATTTTCAATCTCGCGAGCCAAATCGATATTACGTAATAACTGCTGAACAGCTTCAGCACCCATACGAGCATCAAATTCATCACCAAATTCTTCAACTGCATTTAAATATGTTTCATCAGACATGAGTTGACCTACTTCTAAAGTAGTCATGCCTGGATCAATTACAATAAATGCTTCAAAATACAATACACGTTCAATGTCGCGTAATGTCATATCTAAGAATGATGAGATACGTGATGGTAATGATTTCAAGAACCAGATGTGTGCAACTGGGCTGGCCAATTCGATATGAGCCATACGCTCACGACGGACTTTAGCAACTGTTACCTCAACGCCACATTTCTCACAGATCACGCCGCGATGTTTTAAACGTTTGTATTTTCCACACAAACATTCGTAATCTTTAACTGGACCAAAGATTTTACAACAGAACAAACCCTCACGTTCAGGCTTGAATGTACGATAGTTAATTGTTTCTGGTTTTTTCACCTCACCAAATGACCATGAGCGCATCATTTTAGGTGAAGCAAGGCCAATTCGAATGGCATCAAACTCATCTGATGTCGATTGTTGCTTTAACAGATTAAGTAAGTCTTTCATATTTCTTTCTCCGCTGCCGAGTTACCGGCAATAGTGTGATTATCTTGCTAACAAATAGGATTTAAAGCTGAATTAGTCTTCGACTAATTCAATATCAATACCCAGAGAACGAATCTCATGCGTTAGTACTTTGAAGGATTCAGGCATGCCTGCATCCATACGATAATCACCATCCACGATGTTTTTATAGATACGCGTTCTACCTTGTACATCATCTGATTTCACTGTTAACATTTCTTGAAGAGTATAAGCAGCACCATATGCTTGTAGTGCCCATACCTCCATCTCACCGAATCTCTGCCCACCGAACTGAGCTTTACCACCCAATGGTTGTTGCGTTACCAGACTATAAGGACCAGTAGAACGAGCATGCATTTTGTCATCAACTAAGTGATTAAGTTTCAACATATGCATATAACCAACTGTCACTGGACGATCAAAGTAATCACCAGTACGACCATCAATTAATTGAGCTTGGCCGCTACGAGGTAAGCCAGCTAATTCGAGCATATCTTTAATTTCAGTTTCTTTCGCGCCGTCAAATACTGGTGTAGCCATTGGTACACCACCACGTAAGTTACCTGCTAACTCGATAATTTCATCATCAGATAATGAATCTAAGTCTTCTTGTTTACCACTGGTATTGTAGACCTTATGCAAGAACTCGCGAATCTCTGCAATATCACGTTGCTGGTCTAACATATCAGCAATCTTGAAGCCTAAACCTTTAGCAGCCCAACCTAAATGAATCTCGAGAACCTGACCGATATTCATTCGAGAAGGTACACCCAATGGATTCAAGACGATATCAACTGGACGCCCATCAGCAGTGTAAGGCATATCTTCAACGGGTACGATATTTGAGATAACACCTTTATTACCATGACGACCGGCCATTTTATCACCCGGTTGAATACGACGTTTAACGGCAAGGAAGACCTTAACCATACGTTGTACACCCGCCGCTAAATCATGACCTGAAATTAATTTCTCTTTCTTAATTTCAAAGGCATCATCCATATCTTGACGATATTGTGTGAGATGAACTGAAGCTTGTTCTAATTGAGCATTTAAGGCATCGTCATCCATTTGGATGTCGAACCATTTAGCATGGTCAAGCTTAGACAAGTAACTCTCTGTAATTTTAGAATCTTTATCAAGGCCAGGTGCTTTTTTAGCGACCTTGCCTTTTAAAGCTCTTGTTAAACGTGAGAACACATCATCAACAATAATGCGGTGTTTATCTTTTAAATCAGCCCGTACTTTATCAAGTTCATCTTTTTCGATAGCAATTGCACGTTCATCTTTATCAACTCCTTCACGAGTAAAGACTTGAACATCAATAACAGTACCAAATGTGCTTGTAGGTACACGTAAAGATGAATCTTTAACATCTGCCGCTTTTTCACCAAAAATGGCACGGAGTAGTTTTTCTTCAGGTGTTAACTGTGTTTCACCTTTAGGAGTCACTTTACCAACCAAGATATCACCAGGCTTAACTTCAGCACCAACATAAACGATACCTGACTCATCTAATTTAGATAGAGCGCCCTCACTTACATTAGGAATATCACCAGTGATTTCTTCTGTGCCTAACTTAGTATCACGAGCAAGACAGTTTAATTCCTGAATATGAATAGTGGTAAAACGATCTTCTTGAACCACACGTTCAGATACGAGAATTGAATCCTCAAAGTTGTAACCATTCCAAGGCATGAAAGCGATTAAGATATTTTGTCCTAGTGCTAACTCACCCTTATCTGTAGAAGGGCCATCAGCAAGCACATCACCTTTAACAACCACATCACCAGGCTTAACCAGTGGGCGCTGATTTATACATGTACTTTGGTTAGAACGTGCATATTTGATTAAAGTATAGATATCTACACCAGAATCAGCATCAGCAGCTTCTTCATCATTAACACGTATAACAACACGGCTAGCATCAACAGAGTCGACAATACCACCACGTTTAGCAATGACCATTACGCCTGAATCTTTTGCTACAGCGCGTTCCATACCTGTACCGACAATAGGCTTCTCAGCACGTAATGTAGGAACCGCTTGACGTTGCATGTTTGAGCCCATTAAGGCACGGTTAGCATCATCATGTTCTAGGAATGGGATTAACGATGCCGCAACTGATACAACTTGACGTGGTGACACATCCATATATTGCACTTGGTCTGCTGGCATCAAAGAAAATTCATTTCTATAACGACATGGAACCATATTGTCTAGAATTTTATTCTGTTCATCGGTATTGATTGTTGCCTGAGCAATTTTGAACTCACCCTCTTCAATCGCAGATAAATATTCAATATCAGCGGTGGCTACACCATCAACGACTTTACGGTATGGAGTCTCAATAAAACCATACTCATTAGTACGAGCATAGATAGCCATTGAGTTGATCAAGCCGATGTTTGGTCCCTCAGGAGTCTCAATCGGACAAACACGACCATAATGTGTTGGATGTACGTCACGTACTTCAAAACCCGCACGCTCACGTGTTAAACCACCTGGGCCTAAAGCAGAAATACGACGTTTATGCGTTACTTCTGACAATGGATTATTTTGATCCATGAACTGAGATAATTGGCTTGAACCAAAAAACTCTTTCATCGCAGCAGCAACAGGTTTTGCATTAATTAATTGTTGCGGCATCAAGCCTTCAGACTCGGCGATGCTTAAACGTTCACGAACAGCACGTTCAACACGAACTAAACCAACACGGAATTGGTTTTCAGCCATTTCACCTACGCTACGTACACGACGGTTACCTAAGTGATCAATATCATCGACAACGCCATTACCGTTTCTGATGTTAATCAGTTCAAGTAATACGTCTAAAATATCTTGGCTTGATAAAACAGAGTCACCTTTGACTTCTTCATGACCCAGACGACGGTTGAATTTCATTCTACCAACGCCTGATAAATCATAGCGCTCTTCTACAAAGAATAAATTCTTGAATAAGTTGTTTGCAGAATCTTCTGTCGGTGGCTCACCTGGACGCATCATTCGATAGATTTCGACTTTAGCTTCAAGTGGACTTTTTGTTTCATCAAGTCGAATAGTGTCTGAAATATACAGACCTTTATCAACATCATTAGCGTAAATGACATCAAACTCATTGATGTCAAAACGAGTCAGAGTCTCTAACACTTCTTCAGTAATTTCATCATTCGCAGAGAGTAATAATTCACCACTATCTGTATCAATCAAATCTTTTGACAGTACACGACCTAATAAATATTCTGCTGGAACTTGAAGCGCTGTTACGCCTGCTTTTTCCATTTGGCGAATATGACGGCCTGTCACTTGACTCTCTGCTTCTACAAGCACTTTACCATCAGCATTTTTGATGTCGCATGGCACACTTTGGCCACGAAGACGTTTTGGTACTAATGCTAATTCAAATCCATCACCTTTACGCGTAAACGTATCGTGATCAAAGAAGAGATCCAAAATTTGTTCATTGGTATATTCAAGAGCGTGTAATAAAACAGTAGCAGGTAATTTACGACGACGATCGATACGAACAAAGACACCGTCTTTGTGATCAAATTCAAAGTCTAACCATGAACCACGGTAAGGAATTACACGTGCATTAAATAAAATTTTACCTGATGAGTGAGACTTTCCTTTATCACTTCCGAAGAACACACCAGGAGAGCGGTGAAGCTGAGATACGATAACACGTTCAGTACCGTTGATAACAAAGTTACCTTTCTCAGTCATTAATGGGATTTCACCCATATAGACTTCTTGCTCTTTAATATCTTTTACGACTTTTGATTTCGCAGGTGCATCTTTATCATAGATGACAAGACGCATTTTAACTCTAAGAGGAGCAGCATATGTAACACCACGTAATTGACATTCTTTAACTTCGAATGACGGTGTACCTAGTCGGTAGCTAACATATTGTAATTCCGCTTTGCCGGTATGGCTTTTAATTGGAAGAACAGAATCAAACGCAGCATGCAAACCTTTCTCGATACGTTCGTCAGCAGCAATGCCTTTTTGTAAGAATTCTTGATAAGAATCTACCTGCGTAGCGAGCAAGTTAGGAACATTCAAGATACTTGGGCGTTTGCCAAAATCTTTACGAATCCGTTTTTTCTCGGTAAACGTATAAGCCATTTATTACACCTCAGAGATCAGTCCCCAAGCCTATCAAATATAAGGTTTGAGGAGTTGTAATTTTGTATTCAGTAATCAGTTAATAACTAACTGACCAATAACGGAAAAAGGCCGGTGACAAAAGTCACCAGCCATTTTCTATATCATGGCAATGTACACATTGCCATGACGAGTGAGAAGCTTATTTGATCTCAGCTTCTGCACCAGCTTCAGTAAGTTGCTTAACAACGTCTTCAGCTTCAGATTTATCAACACCTTCTTTGATTGAAGCAGGAACGCCTTCAACCATGTCTTTAGCTTCTTTCAAGCCAAGACCAGTGATTGCACGAACTGCTTTGATAACAGAAACTTTGTTAGCACCAAAGCTTGTCATTACTACATCAAATTCAGTTTGTTCAGCAGCAGCGTCACCACCAGCGTCGCCGCCAGCAGCAGCTACAGCTACAGGAGCAGCAGCAGTTACGCCAAATTTTTCTTCCATTGCTTCGATTAAATCAACAACTTCAACAACAGTCATGTTAGAAATCGCTTCTAAGATATCGTCTTTAGATACAGCCATTTTAT
>Ga0209495_1001434_pt1 | contig 16640 bp, 16 predicted proteins | sample EN1Hudsemesocosm_FD_184629 | JGI IMG/M metagenome (GOLD analysis project Ga0209495, IMG submission 184629) | Methane-oxidizing microbial communities from mesocosms in the Hudson Canyon - EN1E Hudson Canyon (SPAdes) (version 2) | ecosystem: Environmental > Aquatic > Marine > Cold seeps | place... | reverse complement strand
CTTTTTCATTGAGTGGTGTCGCCAAATCCAATTCAGCATAAATGTCTGCAACCCGACGAAGACGTCGCTCTTCAATATTCCCCAGCGGAATAATATCGGGCAGGATGAGTTTGCGGGTTTGTTGTGCCTCATACCGTAATGCCTCAATAGATGAGCCACTATTATATTTATTTTTGAGTAGCTGAATCAGCTCTTCTGAATGGTCTAAAGCATATTGCCAGCCTTTTAATGATGCCCTACGAAAACGTTGCGCCCGCCCAGGATTGTTCTCGATTTCAGCTTGGCTGGTATATAAAATATCACCATAGAAGTCAAAGCCATAACTCTGCGGATTGATAATATTGACTTCAACACCCTGTGCTTTTAACTCAAAGGGTTGATCAGTAATATAGGCCGACATAACATCAACTCGACCATCAATTAATTGCTGATTCGTATAGTCAGTCTCGACCAATGTAAACGAATCACGTTTGATGTGTGCATCAGCTAACATAGCGCTTAGTGGGGCATCATCTCCTGAAATAGAATCAAACATTAAACGTTTGCCGAGCATTTCGTAAGGGCTGATGATCCCTGATGATTTCTTCGATAGAAAGACTAATGCATCATGCTGAAATATCGCTGCTAAACCCCTGATCTGACTGCCATTTGCATAATAAGCCAAAATGCCAGAACCGCCGATCGCATAGTTAAGTTTGCCAGCATCAATATCTTCAACCACATTTCGCTTTTCTGTCAGTGGGAGAATGGTGACATCTAGTCCTTCTTGCTCATAAAAGCCTTGCTCAAGTGCGGCATAGTAACCTGCAAACTGGAACTGTGGCTTCCATTTAAGTTGCAAGGTAACAGATTCTAGATCTTGATTTTCGAAATCATCTGCGAGCACAATCGCAGGCGCCAACATTGTGAAGATAAACAATACAAGTAAGTTTAGTATATTATTGATGCCACGATACCTAACTGGTTGATTTTAAAAAGTGAAGTGGCACATTAAGTGCCGCTAACAACGATTCACAATACATAAAATATTAGCGGAGTTAATATGCACATTAAACAAAATAAGACCTAATATTATTAATTCTACAAACAGAATTTTTCATTGTTTATAATGCCCATCTATACTTAAACCTAAATAATGCGCCCGTGAATAAGCATAATCCTTCTATTAAATGTAAATAATAACATTATTTCCTATATGGTTAAATTGACATCAAAGCTACGCTAATCTTGACTAAATTACTCAGTCTTGGATAATGGTGTGATCATTACTATAAATTTTGGAGTTCACCATGAGTGAAATGCCTAGCCCTGTTAATTTTACCGATGCCGCGGCCAGCAAAGTTAGAGCTTTAATTGAAGAAGAAGGTGACGAGCAACTTAAATTACGCGTATTTATTACGGGTGGTGGTTGTTCAGGTTTTCAATATGGCTTTACGTTTGAAGAAGACATTGCCGAAGGTGATACTGAAGTTGTGAATGGGGGCGTAAGCTTACTCATTGACCCTGCTAGCTATCAATACCTTGTTGGTGCAGAGATTGATTACTCAGATGGTATTGAAGGAGCGCAGTTTGTTATTCGCAATCCTAATGCCACTACAACCTGCGGTTGTGGTTCTTCTTTCTCACCTTGAGTTTAATCACACTGTTTAAATACAAAAAAGCCCGCGGATAGTCTCTATCAGCGGGCTTTTTGTTATTATCGATAGACTTTCTGTCTACAAAACAAGCATCCCTTCCACCGCATGTACAGAACTATTGCGCACTTCCTTCGCGTGGTAGAGCTTATCATCAACATCTGACATTAATAATTTTCTATCGATCATCGTCTCAGCGCCCAAAAATACCGCACCTAATACAACCATCAGAAAAATAACAATTGAGAATCGAATTCCACGTTAACGATGTAAGGCTTTACTTACCGATACAAAAACTAGAAAAAATCTTATCTAGTAAATCTTCATTGCTGAATGTGCCTGTAATTTCACCTAAGGCCAACTGAGCTTGACGTAACTCTTCTGCCAGCAACTCACCTGCACCCATTCCTGCAAGACAGTTATAGCCCATCTCAATGGCATGCCGTGCTCTAGCCAAAGCATCAAGATGACGACGGCGAGCGATAAAAACACCTTCATCTTCTGGGTGATAGCCTACAGAATCACAAAGATGTTTCTCAAGTAAGTCCATTCCCTCAGCCGTTTTCGCCGATAACGATAATACTGTATCTGCACCCTCTTGTATCAAAGAGGCTGACTTGGCTTGTTTATCAATTTTATTGCGAATGATTGTTAATGGAATATGCTGAGGTAATTCTGAACGAATTTGTTCGTCTTTTTCAGTCATTCCTTGGTTATCATCAATAACCAAGAGAATATGATCTGCTTGAGCAATTTCATTTTGTGTACGGCGTATACCTTCTTGCTCAACAAGATCTGTCGAGTCATGCAGACCTGCTGTATCAGAAATACGTAACGGCAAACCACCCAGGTGGATTTGTTCACGCAAAATATCTCGAGTAGTTCCTGCCACTTCCGTTACAATCGCAGCATCATGACCTGCCAATTGATTATGTAGGCTTGATTTACCCGCATTAGGTTGGCCTGCTAGAACAACGCTCATACCTTCTCGCAATAAGCGTCCTTGTTGAGCACTACTGGTAATGCCATCTACAACCTTCAATAAACCTTTAACTTGTTCATCAACGGCTGCTTCAGCCAGAAAATCAATTTCTTCATCGGCAAAGTCTATTGCTGCTTCAACATACATTCGAAGCGCTGTTAATTGAGTCAGTAAATCATTAACCCGATCAGAAAAGACACCTTGCAATGATCGCATCGCACTTCGTGCCGCTTGCTCCGTAGAACTATCAATTAAGTCAGCAACAGCTTCGGCTTGAGCCAAATCCATTTTATTATTCAGGAATGCACGTTCGGAGAACTCACCTGGACGCGCCATTCTTGCGCCAAGGCTAATCGCTCTTTGACATAGTCGGTCTAGCACTAAAGGGCTACCGTGGCCTTGAATCTCAATGACATCTTCGCCAGTAAAAGAGGCTGGGTTGGGGAAAAATAACACCACCCCACTGTCAATGATCTCACCATCATGATCACGGAAATTACTAAACTTAGCGAAACGAGGCTCGCCTAATTTGCCACAGATCGCCTCAGCTATTACTACACTTTGCTTGCCAGACAATCTAACAATGCCAACACCACCTCGTCCTGGTGCCGTGGCTATTGCAACAATCGTTTCCATTGTTAGATACTCGTTTGCATTGACGATTCCGCTTATAACGCGCCGAGTTTACGAGTGATATACCATTGCTGAGCAATTGATAAAATATTATTCACCACCCAGTAAAGAACTAGACCTGAAGGGAAGAAAGCAAAAAATACTGTAAACACAATTGGGAATGCTTTCATCACCATCGCTTGAGCTGGATCTTGCGGTGCAGGATTTAGTTTCTGCTGGAAGAACATGCTCAAACCAAACAATACTGGCAAGATAAAATAAGGGTCCATTGCCGTTAAGTCTTGTAACCAGAAAATAAACGGCGCTTGGCGTAACTCAATAGCCTCAACCAATACCCAATAGAATGCTAAGAACACCGGCATTTGCACTAAGATTGGCAAACAACCACCTAAAGGATTGATCTTCTCAGTACGATACAAATCCATCATGCCTTTATTAAAGGCTTGCTTATCATCGCCATGACGTTCTTTCAACACAGCTAATTTTGGTGTTAACTTACGCATGCCTGCCATTGAAGCATAACTTTTTGCAGATAAGCGGTAAAACGCAGCCTTAATCAAGATAGTTAAAAAGACAATTGACCAACCCCAGTTATTTGTCAGCTTATGGATCCATTCCATAATGGTAAATAATGGTTGAGAAATAATGGTTAATTTACCAAAATCAACGGTTAGGTCTAGATTATCAGCTACTGCTTCTAAGCGTTGATGTTGTTTAGGACCAAGATACATTTGGTAGCTTGTTGCACCGGCATCACCCGTGGCAACTGCAAGTCTAGGTAACTTCATACCAGCCGTATAATTACGTTCATTAATTGATTTTCCGTAAAAACTACTTTCTTGGTCTTTATTGCTAGGAACAAGTGCTGCCACAAAATAATGTTGAATCATTGCAGCCCAACCACCATTGGCTGCACGAGCAAAAGGTGTGTCATCTAAATCATCAAAGTCAATTTTTTCATACTCATTACCTTCAGTAGAAAAAACAGCACCTGTATACGTGTAAATGAAACCAGAATCTTCTTGAGGACGGTTACGATTAAATTGTGCATAAGGGTAGGCAGAGAACTGTTCACCACTATTGTTCTCAACGTTGTAATCAACATCAATCAAATAGCTATCGCGGTGGAAAGTAAATGTTTTTGTTACTTTTACACCATTGTCGCTTATCCACGTTAAAGGCACAGAAAGTGTATCTTGCCCTTCTAGCAGTTCATATTGGCTACTTGCTGCACTATATTGGTCATAATGAGTAGGCGCTAAAGACTCTGAAAGCAAACCCGATTGAACAACAAAGAACTGCGATGCTGAATCAGCTAAAAACTGTACAGGAACATCAGGCGTATCTGATTCAACAGGGAAATCTAATAACGCTAAAGAGCGGATATCGCCACCTTTAGTATCAATAACAACATCAATTATATCTGTCTTGATATGTACCTTATTGGCACTAGAGACCGCAACCGCTTGATCATATGCTGGCAGACTGTCTGGCGATTGTGTTGAAGGTAATTCTGGCAAGTCTTGTTCGCCGCCTGTTGCTACACCCATTTCAGGCAGGCTAGCATCTGGCGATGTAAGTTCATTTACCTGTTGGGCCGCAGCGTGTTGCTCTGGGCGCACATAGTCATTTTGCCAAGCTTCCCACAATAATAATGAGACGATCAGTAAACCGAAGATAAAAAAGGTTCTTAAGTTATCCATTGTGTGTCTTTTTCTTTATGTCAGGAACAGGATCTAAACCACCCTCATGCCAAGGGTGACAACGTGAAAGTCTGCGCAAACCAAGCCAAGTACCTTTAAAGGCACCAAAGCGCTCTATCGCCTCTATCATATAACGTGAGCAAGTTGGTTGGAAGCGGCAATGTTGGCCTACTAATGGGCTGAGAAGTAACTGATAAGTTCGGACGAACAAAATTAAGATTTTTTTTGCCATTGCGCCGCCACAGTTATCCAATGTCGCTCCAATGCTTGCCATATTTCAGCTGAACTGCGCTTAGTTACATCAGGTCGCGTCAATACTACAATATCAATATTGGCAAAGTCAGATTGATGCTGTCTGAAAGACTCGCGAATAATCCGCTTCAATCGATTGCGACGATTAGCAAGCTTAATATGCTTCTTTGCTATCGCCAAACCCAAGCGTGGATGTTCTGCTGAGTTTTCAACCGTTAGTATCGTCAGGCCTCCACCACTTGCGCGCTTGGCTTGACGAAATACCCGAGAAAAGTCTCTCGGGTTATTCATTCTCATGGCTCGGCTAAATGCTGCCAAGTCATGTTCTCCTATAAATACCTAAGAGAAATTATACTGTTAAGCTTGCACGGCCTTTAGCGCGGCGTGCGTTAATTACGCGACGACCACCAACAGTTCTCATGCGAGCACGGAAACCGTGAGTACGTTTACGTTTGATATTACTAGGCTGAAAAGTTCTTTTCATTTCACCAACTCCACTATATTAATTCTGGTATGCCAGTTACGCCGAAAATATGCGGCGGGACATTTAGCCGAGGAATTATAATGTTTACTGCTACTGCAAGTCAATAAAATTGCGCAATAATTTATTATAGAAAATAAATTGTGTGGATTAAGTGTAATCGTCTCTCTGCAAGCAGTATACTACAGTCTTTAATTGCCCCTCTTATATTACGTAAAGGAATTGCCGTGTCTTCACCCTTGTGGGAAAAATGCTTGTCCCGCCTCGAAGGTGAACTGTCGGCACAACAACTTAACACTTGGCTCCGCCCCCTTCAGGCCATTGAAACTAACGATAGTCTTCAACTCTTGGCGCCAAACCCTTATGTGCAGGCATGGGTTCAAGAGCAACTTGAAGCGAAGATCAATCATCTTTTAGATGCATTGAGCCAAGGCAGAATACTATCGGCCAGTATTGAAGTGGGTAGCAATAAAGCAGATGTAAACGTGCAAGAACCCTCGCCTAAAAAAGCGAAACAATCTGCACCAATTTCAGAACCTGCAATAAGCAGCCCGATGAATCCTGCATTCACTTTTGAATCTTATGTAGAAGGTAAATCAAATCAAATCGCACGCGCAGCGTCACTTCATGTTGCTGAATCTCCAGGCACAAGCGGTTATAACCCGCTTTTTCTATATGGCGGAACAGGCTTAGGAAAAACGCATTTAATGCTGGCAGTGGGTAATCAAATTAAAAAAGACAACCCTAAAGCCCGTGTGATGTATTTATCATCTGAACGTTTTGTTCAAGATATGATCACAGCGTTGCGCAATAATGTTATTGATAAATTTAAATCTCATTACCGTAGTGCGGATGCCTTATTAATCGATGATATTCAATTTTTTGCTAAAAAAGAACGTTCGCAAGAAGAGTTTTTCTATACTTTTAATAGTTTATTAGAAGGACAGAAACAAATCATCCTCACGTGTGACCGCTTTCCTAAAGAAGTTGAAAATCTTGATGAGCGTTTACAGTCCCGCTTAGGTTGGGGGCTTACAATCGCAGTTGAACCGCCAGAGCTAGAAACTCGCGTAGCGATCTTAATTAAAAAGGCACAGCAAAACTTAGTTACTCTGCCTGAAGATGTCGCTTTCTTTATCGCTCAGCGCATTAAATCAAATGTGCGTGATTTAGAAGGTGCTTTACAACGCATTATGGCCTTTTCTCGCTTCACTAATCAGCCCTTATCTATTGATATGGCTCAAGAAGCATTAAAAGATCTCTTAGCCTTACATCAAAAACTCGTGACATTAGAGAGTATTCAAAAAACGGTAGGCGAATACTTTAAGCTGCGTATTTCTGATTTATTGTCTAAAAAACGAACACGTTCTATTGCTCGTCCACGACAAATTGCCATGGCATTAGCAAAAGAACTGACCAACCACAGTTTGCCTGAAATTGGCGAAGCCTTTGGTGGTCGCGACCATACCACGGTATTACATGCCTGCCGTAAAGTGGCCGAATTAAAAGAAACAGATACCCGAGTCGCTGAAGACTACCGTAATTTACTTAGAACCCTATCGAGTTAAACCGAGAGACTAATCATGCAATTTACCGTTAGCCAAGAAACAATTGCGCGCCCATTACAATTAGTTTGTAGCATTGTTGAGCGCAGAGCTACTCTGCCAATTTTATCGACCATTTTATTACGGGCGCATGGCAACCAGCTATCAATGACCAGTACTGATATGGAATTGGAAATGATTGCGACCTTGCCCGTTGCTGTGGAACAAGAAGGAAAAACCACCGTTTCTGCACGTAAATTTCTCGATATTTGTCGTGCAATGCCAAGCAATGCAAGCATTAGCTTTAAAGCTCAAGATAATAAAGCGATTGTTCGAGCAGGTAAAAGTCGCTTTTCTCTGGCAACACTACCAAGCGAAGACTTTCCTGATAGTGAGGGTGCCAACTATGTTGATGAAATCAGTCTGCCTCAGTCAGCACTAAAATCATTATTAGATGAAACCAGCTTTGCTATGGCTAGCCAAGATGTACGTTATTACCTTAATGGCTTACTTCTTGAGCGTGAAGATAATATCTTACGTACTGTTGCAACTGACGGTCACCGTTTGGCACTTGGAAGCTTAACAACATTAAGCTCTGTAGCAACAAAGAGCAATATCATTATTCCTCGCAAAGCAATCATGGAATTAGGTCGCCTTCTGAATGATACCGATGAAAATGTCACCATTGCATTTAGTAACCAGCAAATTAAGATTGAACTTCCTGACCTCCATTTCACCTCAAAATTAATCGATGGCCAGTTCCCCAACTATGAGCGCGTACTGCCTCTAGGTGGCGACAAAATTGTTATTGCAGATCGTGAACAACTCAAACAAGCCTTATCTCGCGCTGCCATCTTATCGAACGATAAACACAGAAGTGTCCGTATCAATCTTGAATCAGGCCTGTTTAAAGCGACAGTCACTAACCAAGAACAAGAAGTTGCAGAAGAAGAAATCACTGTTGATTATGAAGGTGCATCATTAGAAATCGCCTTTAATAATGCTTATTTGCTCGATCTACTCAATGCCATTCCTGATGACAAAGTGAAAATGATCTTTAGTGATGATAATAGCAGCGTATTAATTACACCTGCTGATGAAAAACTAGAGCGGCAGTATGTTGTTATGCCAATGCGTTTGTAAGAACATATTATGGCAGGCGGATGGTCTAAAGATGGCGCAGTACAAGACCAAATAGATGCAAGTGTGGAAGATGCTGTTAATCAAGCGCGTAGTCAATTACCACAAGGCGAAAGCCTAATTCATTGCGAAGAGTGTGAAAAAGAGATCCCTGAAGCACGTCGTAAAGCCATTGTTGGCGTTCGCCTATGTGTTCCTTGTCAGACCGAACATGATGAAGAACAAGACAAGCAAGGTAGCTTCAATCGCCGCGGCAGTAAAGGCAGTCAGTTAAGGTAAGCAAATCGCTATAGGCTTAGCTATATTAACAAACCAAACAATGTCATTCTCATGAAGGTGGGAACCAATAAACCTTTACACAATCACTATCATTGAATCTACGTTTACACGAGAATAATCATATTCACTATCTACGAACTTGATAATATAGTGTGATTATTCGTTATGACTAATGCCTTAACTCGCCCATAACCACTTTGTTTTCGGTTACTTTTTTAACAACATCTAGATAATAATCATCGCGGAACTCGTCAATAACACGTTTTACATCATCCTCTTCAACACCACTACCTAACAAGACTTCTTCCGTTAATCGCAGGCTTGTTTCCAGCGTCTCTGATACCGTTGTTGTTGCACCCTGTGTAATCAAATTTGCACAATGAAAACGATCTCGTGCTCGAGCATGAATTGGCATATCAGCATAATATTGCCTAACTTGATACACCAGCGTATTTACCCTTTCAGGATCTTCAAGTGCAATGACTAGCATTTTGGCATGGTCCGCCCCAGCTGACTGCAACACTTTCACCTGACTTGCATCACCAAAAAATACTGGGAAGCCCTGAGATCGTGCATTTTTTACTCGATCCTGCTTCAAGTCTAATGCAATATAAGGCACTCCTGCCGCCCCTAATAAAGCACCAATCCGAGCACCAACTCGTCCAAAGCCAGCCAAGATGACGTGCTCTTCAGAGTCATCAATAAACTCGGCATACTTATCTTGGTCGCTTAAATCTGGCTTATAAAATTTCAATATCCACACATTAGCAAGCTTAACGACAAAAGGTGTAAATACCATTGTTAGCGTGATAATCAATATCATCATCTGACTCAGCTTTACTTCCAACACACCTGATGCGGCAGCAAAGCCCAGCATAACAAAGCCAAACTCACCACTTTGTGACAGCAAAACACCTGTTTGCAAAGCAACATCATGGCGAGCACCGCTGACTCTTGCCAAACCATATACCACTGCGGCCTTAATACTCATCAGCCCAATGGCTAACAAGATAATAAGGCCTAGCTGATCCCATAACAGACCAAAATCAATTCCCATGCCCACAGTCATAAAAAATAGACCGAGTAAAATCCCCCTGAAAGGCAAGATATCAGCTTCAATTTGATGCCTATAATGTGATTCCGCTAGCATAAGCCCAGCAAGAAAAGCACCTAAAGCCATTGACAAGCCGACTGACTCCATTAGCCAAGCAACACCTAACACCAATAATAGCGCCACAGCAATAAAAACTTCTGGATCCTGACTTGCCACAATCCGCCCCAATATTGGATTGAGCAAATACCGTCCTGCGAGTAATAAACCAATAATTACGACAATGGCATAAAGATAGTTAAACTCCGTCGCCCCAGCCCCGCTCTCATTCCCTGCTAACAAAGAAACAAGTGCCAATAGTGGAACAACAGCTAAATCTTGTAACAATAAGATCGAAAAAGACATGCGTCCCATCACCGTGGATATACCACCACGCTCAGAGAGCAACTTCAAACAAAATGCCGTTGAAGATAAAGCAAGACCAAAACTAATAACGAGAGCCGCATCTCGAGGCACACCGCTTGCTATTGAGATTACAAAAAGAATAGCTGCAGTGATGAGTAATTGACCCAAGCCTAGGCCCGCCACCATTTTCCACATTTGCAATAACTTGTCAGGTTTTAGCTCAATTCCGAGGATAAAAAGAAGAAATATGACGCCAAATTCGGCTAAATGTCGGATTTCATCAACTTCAGTAATAACGCCCAAACCCCAAGGCCCAAGAACAACCCCAGCAGTTAAGTACCCTAAAATCGCACCCAAACGAATGGCATGAAAAAAGGGCACAATAATGACTGTCGCCAATAATAATGCCAAAATATCAAAAAGGTAGTGTGTGCCCGTTCCGCTCATATATGCTTACTTATATAACTCTTATTTTTCAAATAGGAAATTGTTCTTGCTTAAGCATAACAGCTAAACCTTCTTTATACATATCGGCCATTTCTTCAGTTTTACTATCAGATGCCAAGACTTCTGCTAAAACCTGATAAGTCTCTCCTCTAGGCCCATGGTCAAGGCTTGAGCGTAGATATTCTTCAGATTTTGCCCACAGCTTATTTGCCTGAGCAAGCCGACCTAATGTTAATAATAACCAGGGATTATCCTCTCTAGATTTTAACCATTTCTCGGCCGTTGCCAAACGTGTAATCAGATCATTACCATGCAAGATAATGCCATATTGATACACAAGCAGGTCACTCCATTGCTTACGCAAAAAAACTTCAATCAATGTAGAAGCTTGTCGATCTTCACCTTGCTGAATCAATCCCGAAATATAAGGGCTAAGTAATGCTTCTGTTTGGCGAGCTTTATTTGGAAGTTGCTGCCAAACGGAATCCAGTAATGTCCAATCTTGCTTAGCAAGCGCTGCCTGCAATTGACCTGCAGCTGCATCATTGGATAGGGCTTTCACATCGGAAGCCGCAAGCACATGACGTTTTCGCAGATCTGGTAATACATCTTGCACACTTTGCCATTGATTCATATCAGAATAGAGTTCTTGCAGTAACTGTAAGACATAGGGATGTTTTGGCGAAACTTCACGTAAATGTTGCAAGGTGGCTAGAGCCTGTTCCTTTTGACCCGTAGCAATTTGTAGTTCTGCCTGAACAACACCAACAGCCACATCTGCCCCTTCCGTCGTTTCATGGGCCAGACGAAGGTAATTATCACGTCGTTCAGATTTATTTTGTTTTTGAGCTGCTCGTGCCGCAGCCAAATAATGCAATAAAGGCGTTTCACTGTTTGAAGCATGACGAACCAATAAACGTTCAGCCTCAGCCCATCGACCTTCCTCTAGTGTAATCAGGCCGCGAGTAAGCGCTCGTCCAGCTCTTTTATGCTTTTGAGACACATTCCATGCAGCCAGCCTTTGCGGCGCTTGTTTTATAAGCACTGTACCTCTCAAGGCAATATAGCTCGACACCAATAAAATTAAAAAACCAACGGTGAAGATGATCAATGATGTTTCCAAACTCCAACTTCCATATTGAAGCAAGACAAAACCAGGTTCAAAATCAGCAGCCCAAATTAAACCTGCACCCAATACAAGTGCAAGCGAGATAATAATTAAGGATTTCATCGTTCAAATCCTTTTATCCACGCTAATGATGCAGAAATATCAGGCAGGCTAATTTCAGTGTGGGTTGCTTGCAATTCTTTTATCAGAGCAAGCATTGCATGGCTTTCTTCACCCGTGAAGTATTGCTCTAACCATTGCGCCGATGAATTTAAACTTGCTTCAAACACAGATGATTCACCACTTAATAAAGCAAATCGTGCCGTTTCTAATTTCAATCTCAAATTCTGATATAAGAAATAACGTTGTTCAGGCACTAAAACAGCGGCAGCACCAGCTTGTTGATGACGAATAACCACCAGCGATTTAACTTCAGTCCATGCCTTATCTAATACGCCCTGCCAATCATCTGAAGTCAGTAACACCTCTTCGCCTTCAACAATAGGCGGAGCCATCAATACGTGCAAGCTATCAACACCATCTAAAGCACTTTGTAAGTGTAATGCCATACCATCTACATCTACTTTCACAACTGAAGAGAGTGCTAACTGCTCATCAGCTAATAATGCTCGCAAAGGGTGTAATCGATAATCTGACAACGCTTCAATTCGAGCATCTGCCATTTCAAGTGCATCACTTGCCCCGACAACATCTTTCGCTAACAATACGCGTTGATTTGCCACATTAATTAAATATTCAACTTCAGCCAAAGCCCAATATTGCTCAACGTCACCGCGAGTAACTTGCTGGCTATCACTTAACGCTTTAAGGTTTACATCTAGTAAATTTTGTTTTGTATCTAAATCACTCAGAGTTTTTTGCATGTTTGCATCTGTACTTTGCAAAGAGGCTCCAAGATTCGACACCTCAGAAAATGAGCTTGTCGCTGTTGAAAGCTGTTGGCTCAACGTTTCATTTTGCGATTTTTGCTGTATCCACAACCAAAATGAGCCCGCCTGCAAACATAATAAAACCAGCACGGCGATCCAAATATAGAGCGTTTTAGGTTTCGCGCCACTTGCTTCAACACTAATCACTTCAGCGTCTTGAACTATATCGCTTGTTACATCCTGTTGTGTCGTTTTATTTTCCATTGTCATCTTTCCAATTTGATCAATTGCTCTAATGTAGCTTCATCACTGACATTAGTGGTAACAATAATACGCTGAAACCCTAATGACTCTGCAACCACTTTAATTCTCTCACTTACGACAAGCATCGGCTTATCCTGCAATGTTTTCAAGCCTTTTTGTAGTAATTTAGTTAAATTCTTAACACCTTCCACACTTGTGCACACAATAGACTCTGTTGTCAGCGCTTGTTCACATAGTGACAAGGAAGGCTCCGGCAATGCGCGCTCATAAACCTCAAGGTAACGAACTACTGCACCTCGCTGTACCAAGGTATCAGCTAACAACTCTCGTCCGCCTTTGCCGCGAATTATTAATACATTTTTTCCCACCATATCATCAAGCTCAGGCATAAGAAGGAGGCCTTCGCTACCAATAGACTGATTAGGTTGAATATCCACTCGCAAGCCATGCTCACGCATACTGGCTGCTGAACCTGCGCCCACTGACACTAACTGTATCTGCTCGGGAATGGCCTGTTTAATAACATTAATAAAGTTTGCCACCGCATTACGACTAACAAAAATAATCATATCTTGTTCGGCTAGAGAAAATTCAGGCCAACTTTTCCTATCTATTGGCACAATCTCAATCACTGGAAACGCAATAGACTGCCCGCCAGATGCAGCGATCATTTCGCAGAGGTTCTTGGCTTGCTGCTCAGGTCGCGTGACCAGCACTTTAAGCCCATTTAAAGGCATATTAGCCGCCATAAACATCGGCTAAAATCTTGTCCGCGCCTTGAGCTAAGAGATCTTCAGCCAAAGCAATGCCTAACGCTTCTGCATCTTCAGCTTTGCCACTCACTTCTGCACGTAACATCTCACTCCCATCAGGACGCCCCACTAGGCCTCGCAGCCAGATCTCACCATTGTCCAATAATGCATAACCCGCAATAGGTACCTGACAACCGCCAGCAAGACGTTTGTTTAATGCTCGTTCAGCACTTACCGTAATCCACGTATCAGGACAACGTAATGGCGAAATTAAAGCATTAATCTCATCATCATCAATGCGAGTTTCAATCCCAACCGCACCCTGACCAATAGCAGGCAAGCTTTGTTCGGGTGATAATGCCGAGCGAATTCGCTCTTCAAAACCCAAACGCTTTAAACCTGCAGAAGCCAAAATAATTGCATCATAATCACCGGCATCAAGCTTCGCCAAACGTGTGTTCACATTACCTCGTAAGGGAATAACGTCGAGATCAGGGCGATCTGTACGCAACTGACATTCACGACGCAAGCTCGACGTTCCCACTTTTGCACCCTGCGGTAAATCATCTAATGATTGATAGCTATTTGATACAAAGGCATCACGAGGATCTTCACGTGGGCAAACAACAGGCAGATGTAAACCTTCAGGAAACTCAACAGGCACATCTTTCATCGAATGCACCGCAATATCAGCATCTCCAGCTAACATCCCTTGCTCTAATTCTTTAACAAATAAACCCTTACCGCCGACTTTAGCCAAAGGCACATCCAGAATTTTATCTCCCTGCGTGCTCATCTTAACTAATTCAACTTGCAGGCTAGGATGAAGCTTCATTAATTCATCACGCACATATTCTGCTTGCCACATTGCTAAGGGACTTTTTCGAGTTGCGATTTTTACGATTCTATTTGTCATTTGTTTTCCAGTTTGGGACTAATTCACCACAGAGACACGGAGTACACAGAGTAATAAGCTATATATTCCCGTGATCATTCAAAATGCAGAAAAATTTTCGTCATCCTCGCGTATGCGCGGATCCATAGGCAGTTGAGCTAGCCACAATCGTTGGATTCCCACTTTCGCGGGAATGACTGAGTTTTATAAAATAATACTATTTTCTACAGATTGAATTCACTAGGGTATAAACCCTCTGTGCTCTCTGTGTCTCTGTGGTTTTATTTTTCTATTAGTATAGAATTCTAGCATTTCTAGCATGATTGACGAATAACCACGTTATAATTCCTGCTTTAATCACAATAATCTAAGATTTGAACTATGACCGCGCCTAAGAAAAAACTATCCTCCGCTCGTCTGACTCAACCAACAAATGCCTTTGTTGAAGAGTTCACCGCATCGGTTCAATTTGACCAACGAATGTTTCAACAAGACATTCAAGGGTCAATTGCTCACGCGACAATGCTTGCTAGCGTTGATGTTTTAACGGATGACGAGCGTGACCAAATCATTTCTGGCTTAGAAACAATTCGAACTGAAATTGAAAAGGGTGAGTTTGAATGGTCAATTGCACAAGAAGATGTGCATATGAATATCGAAGCACGATTGATTGCTCTTATTGGCGAGGTCGGTAAAAAGCTACACACAGGCCGTTCGCGTAATGATCAAGTTGCAACTGATGTGCGTCTTTATTTGCGCGATATGATCGAACCTATCAAATCTGAATTAGACCGCTTACAAGATGCATTATTGAATGTTGCAGAGCGTGAAGCTGAAACAATCCTGCCTGGCTTTACTCACCTGCAAACAGCACAACCCGTTACCTTCGGTCACCACATGATGGCATGGTATGAAATGTTAGTGCGAGATGCAGAACGTTTAGATGATTGTGAAAAACGCGTTAACTCATCACCACTTGGTGCAGCTGCATTAGCGGGTACAACCTTCCCAATTGATCGTGAACTCACTGCTAAATTACTTGGCTTTGAACGTATTTGTCTAAACTCACTTGATGCTGTGAGTGATCGCGACTTTGCCATTGAATTTACTAGCTTTGCATCCATTTTAATGATGCATTTATCGCGTTTTTCAGAAGAGCTGATTATCTGGTCATCGGCACAATTTAACTTTGTCGATCTAGGTGACTCATTCTGCACGGGTTCATCAATCATGCCGCAAAAGAAAAACCCAGATGTACCTGAACTAATTCGAGGAAAAACTAGCCGCGTTTACGGCAATATGTTCAATTTGTTTACTTTAATGAAAAATCAACCACTGGCTTACAATAAAGATAACCAAGAAGACAAAGAGCCATTATTTGACACGATCGACACATTATTAGGCTCGTTACGTGTTTATGCCGACATGATGGGTGCAATTACAGTCAAAGAAGATAGCATGCGTAACGCAGCATTACGTGGTTATGCGACCGCAACAGACTTAGCAGATTACCTTGTCCGAAAAGGAATGCCTTTTCGTGATGCTCATGAAGTAGTGGGTTTATCAGTGGCTTATGGTGTTAAACACAATCTAGACTTATCAGAAATGAATTTAGAAACACTACAAGGTTTCTCTGATCAAATCACTGATGATGTATTTGATGTTTTAACCCTAGAAGGTTCTGTTGCAGCACGTGACCATTTAGGTGGCACAGCACCAAATCAAGTGCGTGCCGCGATCAGACATGCTCGCTCACAACGATAATAGAAAATAGGAAAATACTCTGTAGGAGCGGCTTCAGCCGCGAAATAGCCTACAATGTAATCGGGTCAAGGAATCAATCACGGTCTAGAAACACGGCAAGGTTTCTCTGATCAAATTACTGATGATGTATTTGATGTTTTAACCCCAGAAGGTTCTGTTACAACACGTGACCATTTAGGTGGCACAGCACCAAATCAAGTGCGTGCAGCGATCAGATATGTTCGTTCGCAACGATAACAGAAAATAGGGCAAGCATCCTGTAGGATGCGGCTTCAGCCGCGAAAGGGTCTATAAAGAAATACAGTTTGGTGAGTGAATCACTGTCCATTCGCGGCTGAAGCCGCTCCTACAATAATGTGTCCAAACTCATTACAAACAAAAAAGCGGTGATAACTTTCATTATCACCGCTTCTTTA
>Ga0209495_1001430_pt1 | contig 16664 bp, 9 predicted proteins | sample EN1Hudsemesocosm_FD_184629 | JGI IMG/M metagenome (GOLD analysis project Ga0209495, IMG submission 184629) | Methane-oxidizing microbial communities from mesocosms in the Hudson Canyon - EN1E Hudson Canyon (SPAdes) (version 2) | ecosystem: Environmental > Aquatic > Marine > Cold seeps | place... | reverse complement strand
CGGCCTTGTTGTCGCCATTACCACCGCGCATTAAAACAATGCCTAAAATGGCTCCGCATTTGGCGTATCAGTTAAGAGAGCAAGGTGATTTGCAGGCAAGCACCACCCTCAATGCACAATACCAATCCACCTTAAATGCTATAGCCACCCAGACCAAGCTGAAACCCAAGACCAACATGGCCATGCTCTTGGCCAATGCGAAGACGGGTGAAATTCATGCTTATGTTGGTTCTCAAAGCTATACCGATTTTAATAAGCTTGGCGCGGTGGACTATAGCCACGCGGTCCGCTCGCCTGGCTCCACCTTAAAACCGTTTATCTATGTCCAGGCTGCCAGTGAACAGCTCATCCACCTCAACGGCATCATCAAAGATGAACGTATTAATATTCAAGGGTACCAGCCACAAAACCTTAACCGGCGTTTCTATGGTGACATTACCATTGGCGAGGCACTGCAACGGTCCCTCAATATCCCCGCCGTTAAAGTGTTGCACAAACTTGGGCCTGAACGTTTCAAAAGCAAACTGGCTCAAGCCAATATTTCACTGCGCCAAGGCGAAGGCCTACCTATCGCACTAGGAGGCGCAGGGCTCACGCTTCACGAACTAGTGAGTTTATACACCGCGCTTGGCAATGAAGGAAAAGTCACCCGTATTAGCCCAGTTCCAGTGACTGATACATCATCAAAGACAAACCCCCAGCATCTCTTTGGTGCCTCAGAAATAGCGCAAGCTAACCACTTTCTCAGCAATAACACATCTGGCGCAGGCCGCCTGCATGGGCGCATAAAGCGCCAAGCTATTGCCTACAAAACGGGCACCGGCCCTGGTGGAAGCGATGCGTGGGCCATTGGAACCAATGGTGATTACGTCGTGGGTATTTGGATCGGATCCCCTAAAGGCGAGCATGTCGCTCAAAATACAGGGTTAGGTGAAGCTGTACCAGTGATGAATAGGGTGTTTGATGGTTTGCCGGTTGGGTTTTTGCGACAGCAAGCGTCATCTGTACCCCCCAAAGTGCTGGAGAGTTTTGATAAACAAAAAAGCATGTTAACTGTCCGTTTTCCTGAGGACGGTAGCGTTATTGAAGTTAGAGACAAAAAGGTACCATTGCCGATCATACTGGATAATGCGGAGTACCCAGTACTGATTTTGGTTAACAACCAAACACCTCGCTGGGTTACAGAAATGAGTTCGAATATCAATTTATCTCAGCATGGTACGTATGATGTGAAAATGGTAGATATGATGGGTAGAGCAACAAATATTCATTTCGTGGTAAGGTAAATAACTCAAGGAAGGTTGAATTGATTATGTCAGGGCTTTAGATAAATATGGTTATAGAAAATGACGAAAAAGGTATTAGTCCTTCGCTTGTCATAGTCGCTTTGGCAGTGATAATGCTGGCGGCCCCTCCGATTATTTACGCCAATATACTTTTGAGCAAAAATTGGTCCGACGGTACTATTTGTAGACTAGTTGGAGAAAATCATGGCGTAGAAAATACTGCTTTATATGCAGAAGAAGCGAGCAGAAGGGGTATTTATTGCATAAAAAAACAGGTCGTATCAAAGGCTGAAGCTATACGTCTTGGCCTTGTTAAAACTTCTTCAGAAGGTCTGGGCAACCCTGTTAAAATTTATACTGATAGCACTCAATCGGTCATTAAACCTGAAACATCTAGTTCTAGAGAACCTGCTGCCTCGATAGTTCGACTTGCAGCTTCTCGTGAGGATGCTACCAGTAGAGTGGATCAACCAAAAATGCTCACTAGCGACGACGGCCAAGTTCACGATAGTAAAGCAGACATCGAAGTTTTGCGAAGACAGCTAGAAGTGTTAGTTGCTCAAGAGGTGAAGATTTATGAAGGGGTTGCAAACAGCTCTGAACATAACGTAGAACAGAAAGTAAGCCCTGATATGCATCCGCGTTCTAACAGAAATACGCAAACAATCGATTATGAGACAGACACTGAAGGCTTGCGTCGGCAACTAGAGGCCCAGGTAAATGACGAAGTAACGGCTTACGATGGATCGACAAATAATGATATTGAAGTTGTAAACCACTCTAGAGGGCAAGTCGACTCTAAACCAAATTTTGTATTATTTATAATAATTATATTGATGATAGGGTGTATCGTTTTTTATAGGAAAAAAATTGCTAAAATTGATACGCTCCGCATGCCAATTCAGCCAGGAAACGACTATTTAGAACTAACGCCAGCTCCAACGCCAGCTCCAACGCCAACGCCAACGCCAGCTCCAACTCCAACGCCAGCTCCAACGCCAGCTCCAACTCCAACGCCAGCTCCAACGCCAGCTCCAACTCCAACGCCAGCTCCAACTCCAACGCCAGCTCCAACTCCAACGCCAGCTCCAACGCCAGCTCCAACGCCAGCTCCAACGCCAGCTCCAACGCCAGCTCCAACGCCAACGCCAGCTCCAACGCCAACGCCAGCTCCAACGCCAACTCCAACGCCAACGCCAGCTCCAACGCCGGCTCCAATTCCAACGCCAACGCCAACGCCAACGCCAACGCCAACGCCAGCTCCAACTCCAACGCCAGCTCCAATTCCAATTCCAATTCCAATTCCAATTCCAACTTTACTCGAAATTCGAACCAGTAACTTTGATACTTTCAGCCTGGATGATGAAGCCTATGTTGAGTCGCTACCTGACCAAGATGCTGAAAATTGTCATGATTTTGAAGATGGGGAGAAGGATGAACCCAATAATACTCTTGAAAAATATGAAGACAGTATCCTGAGAGATCAAGCTATTCACACAGTGAATGAAAGCGGTTTGCCTGGATTTGTGCAACTGGATTCTGGAGAAGAAAAATCGAATAGTCTAATCAACAGTAAGCCGAATACAGTTAGTGATGTGAGCGCGCTAGTTTGTCAGAGTCAGCCACAAAACAAACTTTCTGCAGATCATGCTTCTAGCAACTCGGTTAGTGATGTTCAGACAACGAATACCTCACATGAGAGATCATCTAATTCTAGATTTGAACATGTTTTCCTTGAAAATAATGATTCTTTAGTAAGTAGTGTAAGTGGTGGGTCCAGAGACGATTCATCCTGCCACATTGTTTTTGAAGATGACACCCAAGATTTGGATAGTGAAGGTTATGTTGAGAAAGATGATGACACGCCTAACGTTCAATCGTCCGACGTTGCAGAGGAATATGCTTTTGATTCAATGTCCGGCGATTGGGAATCCCACGACAATGATTTTTTAGTTAGTCAAGATGTAAACGATGGCATAGAAGACCACAGCGAGGTAATTTATCAAGGGTTATATGAAGATGACTTTGAAGACGGTGATAATGAAGATGATTTTGCCCAAATCGATGAGTCTCTCGATTGCCTAGATGGGTTAGAAGATTATGATGATTCCTCTTGCCAAGATTCTGAAGACGAAGTTCTCGATAATCTTCAAATAAACCGAGCTGATCGAGCAATGCAGGTGGCGATAGAAGTCGTTATGGCCTCTGATTGGGAAGAGGAACAGCTACCATTGCTCCAAGATATTTTCATTCAGTCTGGGTGGTCTATGGCAAGATCTGCAATCGAGCGTGAAATTGATAACGGGATGACTCCGGACGAACTTTATTTAGCTAGAGATCTACGTAAATTGTGGTTTGTAAGTGAACACTATTGGATAACTTTTTCTAGAATAAGATCACATAAACCTGGTCTGCAATCGGATAGCGTGTATAAGAACATGAGCTGGCCAAATGCGCTTCGCATAGTTCGGTTTTATAGTGATTTACCTGATTTTGAGGAGATATACCAGTCAATTGAGGGCCAGTATGATTCATGGTACAGCAGTGATGCTCTTCGAAAGGCATTCCCAATTTTTTTAGCTTACCTTAATCACGGTACATCTCTATCCCCCAGTAACAGTCGCGAGTTGTTCACTTTCTATAACACACCTGCTTTTAATACCTACGATGAACTGGATTTTTTAGACAGCTCTTGGGGTTTATGTGCAAGGGAATTATATGATCTGGGGATTGAAATAAAGCAGGTTGATAAATACCGGGTTCGTTTATCGAGAGGTCATGTGCCAGGTAAGCTCAGTTGGGCTGAAAAGTTCCAAGCAGATTTGGAGGAATAGTTGAATAGAATTAGCCAACAGTTAATCCCAGTACGGCACTCCTGTGTTCGGCAGATAATGCCTAATGGTACTCAGAAATTTGGTCGAGTCGAGTCTGCACATGAACAGGGTAAAGACACCGTTATTTCAGTCCATTGGTATGATTCAAATGAACAGAGCACTGTGCCTTTAACTTCGCTTAGGAGTGGGTTCAAAGTAAATATGGATGTTCAAGATGTTCCTCATTCACGAACGAGACGGCCTTTAGGCGAAGGGGTCGTGCTAAAAACAAGATCCATTGGCAACCGAGACCAAGTGTTAGTCAGTTTTCCCATACTTGGACGCCAGATTTGGCTTCCTTATGAAAACCTACGGCAGATTAAAGGACTTAAACACAGGTTTATTTTGGGAGACAAGGGCGATTCTTCCAGCGCAGAACGGTTTAGATTGAAGTCGTTGGCCTACGCTCTAGAATTATGGAACGAAAATACAGGCGCGCTCTCCCATCTCGACATTGATCCTCTGCCGCACCAAATTCACCTTGTCCACCATATTTTGGCTTCCGGTAATTTAAATTGGTTGATTGCCGATGATGTTGGCTTAGGGAAAACCATAGAAACAGGCATGTTGATAGCGGCTCTTAAACAGAGAGGCAGTTTAAAACGGGTTCTTTTGGTTACTCCAGCAGGATTGACCAAGCAGTGGCAGGATGAGCTTCAATACAAATTCAAGCTCGGTGATTTTCAAATATATGGTGAAGATTTTCAGGTAAACGAGCCACGGCACTGGAAAATGTATGATTATGTTATAGCTTCGATTGATCGACTCAAGGACGGGCGTCATTTTGGGTCCATAAAGGATTCAGGAAACTGGGATTTGATCATTTTTGATGAAGCACATAGGCTTAGCCGTCGCCAATATGGGAGAAAATTCGATGTGTCTCAAAGGTTCAAATTGGCAGCGTCGCTACGTTCGCAAACGGATGGGATGATCTTTCTTAGCGGCACACCTCACCAAGGAAAGCTAGATAAGTTCCAAGCCCTACTTGAGTTGTTGAGGCCGGAAAGAAAGCAAGAAATTGGTATGCTGAATTTCAACCCTGGGCTTATTAATGAAATGGTATTCAGGAACAATAAAGCGGATGTTACTGATGCAGAAGGTAATTTTATTTTTAGAGGAAAAACCACAAAGTCAATTCAGTTTAATGCATCAGACTCAGTATTGCAGTTTGACGCTAAGCTGCAGAGTTACTTAAGAAAAGGTTACGCTGCGGGTAAAAATCTGGGTACAAAAGGTAATGCAATTGGATTTGTGATGACTGTGTATCGCAAGCTTGCAGCATCTAGCATTGCCGCTATACACAATGCCCTGGTCAACAGGCGATCACGGCTTCAGAATGGTTTAAATATCGAGCAGACATCTACGGCATACGAACATGATAATCGCTTCGTGGGCGAAAAGGATGAACAAACTGCAACGGGATCGAATGAGTTTTTTGATGGAGAAGAAGCTCTCCTTGATATGCTGATAGATGATCTCGGAGAACTTAAGCTGTCTGATAGAAAGCTCAGTCTATTTATGGAACAGATCATAGGTTCTATTATTTCTAGCAATCCGTCTGAAAAAGTATTAATTTTCACAGAGTACAGGTCAACGCAACAATACATATGTAACGAATTAAGAAAGAGCTATGGGAAAGATAATGTCTGTGTAATTAACGGTTCTATGAGTCATCAGCAGCGTAAGGAAGCAATTTGGCTATTTGAAAACGAGGGGCAATTTTTAATCTCTACTGAGGCTGGTGGAGAAGGTATTAACTTACAAAAAAAGTGCCATGTAATGGTTAACTTCGACTTACCATGGAATCCAATGCGTTTAGTTCAGCGAGTAGGTCGGTTGTATCGTTATGGGCAACAGCAGCGGGTTGTAGTGTTTAATATAAGCTCACCTGATACTTTGGATGATCAAGTTATCGGGTTGATGTACACACGGATTGATCAAGTTGTGAGCGATATGGCTTCCGTTGGTGGGGAGTTTAGTGAACAGATGCATGATGACATAATGGGCGAGCTTGCGGATCTGATGGACATTAATGACATTCTAGAAGAAGCTGTAACCGCAGGAATCGATCGTACCAAGGAAAGGATTGATGATGCCCTAGTTAAAGCTAGAGAAGCGACCAAGAAACACTTAGAGCTTTTTGAACATGCAGCTAGCTTCGTGGCGGGAAAAGCTGGGGATCAACTTAATATTTCTAAAGCCCATGGAGAGTCATTTGTTCGCGGAATGTTTGAAATCCTGAAAATATCGATAAGGCATGTGTCACACAAAGGGCAGGTTTGGCATATCTTGATTCCAGAGGAAATGCAGGAACACCTGAATCTTAAAAAGAGTGTATATGAAGTAACACTTGATCGGTCAATTGCCACTAGTCGACCTGGTACACATATGCTTGATTTGGATTCTTTCTTAATGAAATATATGTTGGAGCGAGCGAAAGGCTATTCGTTTATGGGGTTGAGCGCGGTGATTGGCTCTCCTAAGTTAGGGTTGAATGCAGTCATAACTAGCATTTTGCGTTGGCAAAATGACCAAGGTGAAAGGCTTAGGCAGGAGTACACTGTCTTTGGTATATCAAAAAGTGGAAAGGTTGTAATTAACCCTGAATCATTTAATGATTGGCTAAAACATCCGGCCGAAATTGGTGAGGCTACTATTAGCCGTGAATCTAACAAAACTTGGATGGCTGCAAGCGAAAAGGAAGCAAATAATAGATTGAGTGCAGTTAGCAATCGAAATCTACACCCGCAAGATAATCAATGGATTTCTGCTGCTTGGGTGGCTGAACCATTACCTGATTGATGGTCTATATAGTGAATTTCACGGTAGCTCATTTAATCCTCTTAGACTTGAAAATCGAAGTGGTGAAAAAATAAGGATAGTAATGATGGATTCAAACTTTACCTTTCTGGCAGCGCGCCGACCTGAGTTGGCGGAACTGGGGAAGCACGCTGAGCAATATGCTCATTCTGATCCTCAGAGCGCGGTGATTAAGTTGCGTTGTTTCTCTGAACTTTTTGTCGGCATGATCTACAAAGAACTATCTCTCTCTAGTGATGGTTTGACAAAATTCTATGACAAGTTAGAAAACCCCGCATTTGTTGATGTGGTGGAAGACTGTGTGGTTAAAAAGCTTCATGCTGTCCGCATGAAAGGAAACAAGGCTGCTCACATGGGTGGTGTGTCCGTAAGTGATGCCCTATGGTTGGTCAAAGAGTCTTTTTTTCTGGGTGCTTGGTTATATCTTGCTCAAGATGGCGGGGCAATAGAAAACTTGCCTGAGTATCAGGATCCGCAGCCGATAACGGCCCAGCAAGAAACAATTTTAAAAGACAAAGCGTACTTGGAGAAAGAGCTTGAGCTGCAGGCAGCGGATCTAGATGCTGCCAAGCAGGAGTTGGCGCTAGCCACAAGTCAGCAAATACTGGCCCTAGCGGAAATTGATGCACTAAACCAATCGGTCAATGAGGCAAAGTTAAAAGCCTTAAAACTATTAGGACGTGAAATAGTACAGCGTTTTGATTTTGAACCGGAAGAAACTTCACGCCGAATGAATATGAATGATGCTTTTTCTGAGTATCAATTAACTGATGGGCAGCAGGAATTGGTGAACCGTCTGGATGCTTTTTTAAGCAGTAATGACGACAGTGCATTTTTGCTAAGAGGTTTTGCCGGTACTGGTAAGACATTTATCACTAAGGGTTTAACCGAATACTTCCGTGCTATAGGTAGGAACTATGTGTTGGCCGCACCGACGGGTAAGGCCTCGAAAGTTATTGCTAGCAAGACGCGAAGCCCTGCTTACACTTTACACAAGGTGATTTATTCGTTCAAAGACATTAAAGAATATACCGAGGATGAGCTCAAGGGCTCTCAGACGTATAAGTTTTATGCTGACCTGAAAGTGAATGATTACTCTGTTGACACTGTTTATATAGTTGATGAATCGTCAATGATTTCTGATGTGTATAACGAGTCGGAGTTTTTTCGTTGCGGGTCGGGTCACCTGTTAAAGGACTTCTTAAAGTTTGTTAACCTAGATCATAATGATCATCGTAAAAAGGTGGTTTTTATTGGTGACGATGCGCAGCTTCCACCTGTAGGAATGAAGAACTCCCCAGCTCTTAGTCCAAGCTACCTTCGGGGTGAATATGGTCTAAGTACTATAGGCTATGAACTAACGGAAGTGGTACGACAAAAATCCGACAGTGGTGTGATGCGTAATGCTGTTGTTATGCGTAAGGCGTTAAAATGTGGGATATATAACCAGTTGGATTTTGATTTAGGCTACCCCGATCTGGAGCATGTGGAGTACGCGGATTTAATTACCCGCTATCTACAGAGTTGTAATAACACAATCAATGGTGAATCTATCGTCATTGCCCATTCCAATGCAGATGTGGCGGCCTATAACAAACGTATCCGTGAAGAGTTTTTTCCGGATTGCCCTGAAATTTGTTCAGGTGACAAAGTGATGGCTATCACCAACAGTGATGCACACGGATTTTTTATATCTAATGGCGACTTTGGCCAGATTCGCCAGGTGCTCGGTGGTACCGAGCATCGCCAGGCCACCATCAGGAGAAAATCTGAAGAAACAGGTGATGTTGAGGAGGTTTTAGTTTTACTGCAGTTCCGTGATGTCACAGTTGGATTCCGAGACCTAGAAGGAATCGTCCATTTCTTTGATAGTAAAATTGTTGAAAATTTGCTTTATTCCGACAGCCCATCAATGTCTTCAGATGAAAATAAGGCGATATATCTGGATTTTTGTATTCGGAATCATATGCTAAGACCGGGTACGCAAGAATTTAAAGATACCTTGCGCAGCGATCCGTACTTTAATGCACTCCGCTTAAAGTTTGGCTATGCCATTACCTGCCATAAAGCACAGGGCAGTGAGTGGAACCATGTGTTTGTGAAGTGCAAAACTCACCAAAGTCAATTGTGTGCGGACTATTTCCGCTGGTTGTATACTGCAATTACACGTACTGCCAGCCACCTCTATTTGCTCGAAGAGCCACATATTAAATTAGGCTCGGATATTAAGATCGTAGATAATCCTGGCCGGCCAGGTTTGGCGGCGGCAATTGACCAGTCTAAACCACCGAAAATGGTGAGTATGCAATCCGTGGCTGTTGATGTGAAGCCTGTTACATTGGCTACGCCTGCCACGAATTCTGTGGCTTCCGGTAACGGGGAGACATACGGTATCTCGCTAGAAAATATTTTCCTTTCATCGCTGCTAACAGAGGTACGGGGACGTTTGTTATTAAGCAATATCGAGATTGATGACATTCATCATCAGCAGTACCAAGAAGCTTATTTCTTTAGCCGAGGGGCTGAGTATGCGCGAATTAACGTTTCTTACAAGAATAATCAGAAGGTGTCCTCAGTGTCTATCGCCCAGTCTTCTGCACTGGCTGAGGAACTACTCAACCTGCTAAGCCCTCTCAAAGGTCACGTGATTTCGGGTGGTTCAGCTTCAAATAGTGTCGATTTGAAGTTTAAAGAGCCATTTATCAATGAATTTCATCAGCGTTTACTAAACATTTCAGCTGTAATTGGGATGGCTATTAGTAGTGTAGAAGAAAAACAATACTCTCTGCGCTATTGGTTTCAGAAGGGTGGTGAAACGGCTGTAATAGACATTTACTACAAGAAGAATAAACGGTTTAGTAGCTGCGATGCTAAGAGAGCCCTGTCAACCTCGGATGAGCTTGTTGACGAAGCGCTCTTACTTATTTCGGAAGGGTTTGCCTAATGGCTGAGCAACTACACCAACAGGTTACGGCCCTTCGTAAAGCCGGTAACCTGCAAGAAGCCTGGGACCTCGCCTGCCCGGAGGTGCAAGAAAACCCAGAAGATACTTATTTGAAGAGTGCCTTCTTCTGGCTCTGCTATGCCTTTTTAAAAGAGGTGCAGGTTGGCATCAAGCAGCGGGCCGCTGGCAACAATGGCAATTACCGGCCCAACTTGGCCGAGCAAGAGCGTATCGGCTTCCTGTTGAATTGGGTTGGCTGGTTGAATATGCCCGCTGGCGGTTTCGAATACCGCAGCCTGTTACTGACGTTTCAGCACAACCTTGAGTATTTTCCAGAACTGATTATATTACTGAGCCAGCAGCAGCCCTCGCTGTTCGAGGCCGGTGATGAACAGCCTTATGTCAACGACAAAGGCGAGTCCCCCAGTTTGACGCTGAAGTTCGCCCGCAAGTGTGCCAAGGGCTGGCAGGAGCACGACAGTCTGCGCCAGCGACTGGATATTCGTGCCCTGATTGCTCTGTTAAATGCTATTCGGGGACGGATGAGAGACAATAAACACGGAATTTGGCTAGACTATGATCAGGCTAAGTGCCTGATTATGGCGGGTCAACTGGTGGAGGCTCGGGATTTTGTCATTCCAGTGTTACGCAAAAAACAATCGGAACCCTGGGCTTGGGGGGCGTTGGCGGCCACTTACTTACAAAGCGAGCCATCAGTAGCTATTCTCCTTTTTGCCCAAGGCTTGCTTCATGTTAGTGACGATAAATTTGCCATCAAACTATGGATCGGCTTGGCCCCGCTGTTAGCGTCAGTTGGTAATGTGGCAGAGGCCTCAATGTGTGTGAAACGTGCAATTACAGTTTATCAACACGAGGGCTGGAAACTGAAATCGAATTTGGAAAAGCTCAGCCAAGCGGCCTGGTATAATACTGAAGTATCGGTTGATGGTTTAGGTGTGTTTTTACAACAGTCGGCGCAAGGGGCACCGCAGTATTTGCTCGGAAATACTAAAAGCGTTACGGGTATCGTCGAGAATATTCATCAGTCTGGTAAAGGATTTCATGTTTACGTTGATCGTCACAAAAGCTACTCGGTTCGCCTTGGCCTATTTAAACTCAAATCTAGCCCTGAAATTGGTAGTTACGTAGCGTTGAAGGTCGCCGATGATGGTGAAGTTGTGGAAGCGGTTCCCGCTGAGGCCACCGTGATTACAGATTCGAACATTTATAGCGGTGAGTTGAGAGTGACGAATAAAGGCTTCGGTTTTGTTAATGACACATTTGTCCCTCCGTTCTTAATTAGGCCAGAAATTAATGGTTCAAAGGTGCAGTTGACTCGAGTGATGTCGAAAGATAAGAAGAAAGGTGCTTTTGGTTGGAAAGCCATTCAGCTAGAAGTTGTAGACTGACTTTAGCTATCCTTATTGTAAAATCGGGATAAGCCCAACATGCAGAAGGAGACTCTGCGGCTCTTGAGTGTAAGCATTGTCGATGCTCTAGTCCGTCTTCCTCTGTATGGTTCCATACAGGCCGCGATGAAAAATATTGAACCTGATTTTATTGAAATTACAGTGTTTAAAAAAATCAAAGTGAGCCACACATATTGGTATTCCGGCATGAATCGGTAAAATAATAACATAGCCAATTCAATGCTCATTATATATTTTCAATCCCACCGCGCAGCGATAAAAATGACTTGCGGGGATAGGCATAGTTAGCCAAATGCATGGCAGATGGTTTGGACGATTAGCGACGCATTGGCTCATAATGGAAATGTATTTTACTCGCCTAATGGAGCTCAGTCACTTGGGTTTATCAGATAATTACTACACTAAAAGGAAAAATGTATATGCCAGTGCAAAGAATCAAAATTAAGTCAGAAGACGGTACAGCGTACTCACCTTATACAGGGGAGGCAGCGTTTATAAACGATGGTGTGAACGACAAAGACAGGAGCCTCGCCTTCGTTTATTTAGGAAATATAGGCGATTACTCATTCGTGGCGGATCACTACAATCAGCTAGACGTGCCCCCTTTGGAACTAACCAGTGGTGTAGACATTGTTGTTGAAGTGGATGCTGGTTGGAGTGGTGTGAATTATTTTGGGTACGTCCAGTTATGTTGATGACAGTACCACTACAGACCTAGTTGCTCGGGTATACTGTCGTAACTGCTAAGTCTCACATCTGCCTCGTTGCGGTTAATGCTAATGAATGCCCATAATGTCTCACTGAGAATAAGAACCACTATTCATGATTTCGTAGTCTACCTCCCCCTGGCCGTAGCTTACATATATACAGTAAAACTATTCGGATTTTTTTAAATTCACTGCTAATAAAATTAGAAATACTTACGATACACGTGTATAGGTTTCCTTCCACAAATGCCCCCCGCACCTCCGATCTGGTATTTCATCACCAGTTTTCAGATTTAATGCAACTGGAACCTTATTTCTAAGGGGAAGAAGGGGTGGTTTCGTCTGCGTAATGGTCTGTCTCTGCGCCTAAGGACGGTGCTCGATCTTCCCTCTCCTGTGCTCCGGTGAGCCGCTAACCGCCGCATATGAGTCCGTAGACCGTCCAAAGAAAGCATAGGGCTAGACAATGGTTGCTTTGAAATAAGGTGGGCGACTAAGGCTGTAGGAGCTTGGAGCATTGGTTCAAGTTCATAGGAGTAATAGTCAGCTAACTAATAGAAGGTAGGCAACGTGTCTGTAGCTGCCTTTACTGGCCTAATATAGGTGTGTATTTTTCACACCAAGAGTCAGTAATTAGCATCTTGCCTGCCGTCATTCTCGGGTGTAGTATCAATTTATGGCAACGGAGGGCTTTTTTATGGACAGAAAAACATTTAGCGATATCCTGAATCCAGGGCGAGAGGCGTTGCAGTACCTACAAAAAACCGCCAACATCGCAAAAAACAGCGTTGAGTATGCTGTTGCTAAGAAATTCACAAAAAACAATGCCGACGAGATGGGTATAGTCGCTGCACTATTATCTGTCGCATCGTCAGGGCATTCGTCCGAGCTCAGTGAAATGGATTACTCCGTTTTGGAGGCACTGCAGCGATCAAACCACGCATTGGCTGATGCCCCACTTGAAGACATTCAGTTGTATTTAGGTAACCTTGAAGGGGCCCAGATAACTGGGCTAATATCTAACGTGAAGGGCATTCTCCACGAAATGCTCTTTGTGGAGTTTGAAAACAGTGACGGTGACTCCATCTTCGCCTCTACTTTCGCTTCTTCTAACCACCCTGATACTGACATCCAATTCACAGATCGTGATACGGGTGAGGTTTGGGAAGCCCAACTTAAAGCAACAGATAGCTCATCCTATGCCCAGGAGTGGATCAATGAGCACCCTGATGGAGAGATACTTGTAACAAGTGAACTCGCGGAAAAGATGGGGTTGGCAAGTAGCGGCATATCTAACGAAGGTATCACCGTTAACGTTGCCGATTTCGTGGATAAGATGATTGATTTTGGCGAGTCTTCAAGCCTGTGGTCGTATTTTCCGATGTTCGCTACGGCCTCGGTAGCTCTTGTAGTTTACGAATTGTGGGCACGTTATCGACGTGGTGAATTAGACGAAGCGCGGTTCAAAAAACTCGCTGCACTTGCGACCGGTCTAAAACTCGCCAAAATAGCTTTCCTAGCTGCAATCCTTTCCGTGCCTGTTATTGGGCCTGTGGCATCTGTCATGCTCGTACTAGGGTTGTTACTTAACGCTAAACAGATCTGGTTCGATAGGCCTCCTATGTATAAACCAGATGATGCAGCTACTATCCAACCCCAACAAAGCAAAGACGTTTGCTAGGTTGGGGTTTGACCTGTTGAAGGTGGATGATTAGGCCGAAGCTTCTTTAGACAGAACGTGATAGTAAGGTTCCGATAATGAAATCGCTTCAAAGACGAATGCCGCTTGAGCGATTTCATTCATCGCCAAAGAAACAGGACTCTAGTTCTTAACAGTACATACAACGATGTAATCGTCCCCGCTGTCTTCCTCCAATACAATAGCAATGACGGTGCCGATGTAAGTACCGCCAGCTCTACCTTCAATGGAGACCTTCCAATCGCCATTGAATTCTCGAGTAGGCCCTTCTGTAATTGTGCCGCGTTCAAGAATGGTTATAACTTGGGACAATTCAATACCACGTTCATAGCTTCTATCAAGGGCGTGGTGACTCATAATAATTTTGTCTGGACGAGCTGATAATCGACTAGTTAAATCCATCACATCAGAACAACTCAATTCCCTGCCGGTATCCCGCCTTTCAAAATAATCTGTAGGTAGATCTGATTTTGCACTAACGGCCGGCCGCAATATGTTCCCGGTCAGTCGTGCCAGCTGATCTTTCATGCTAACCGCGTGCGCATGTGAGGAATTGCTTAGATTAACTTGCGAGTCAACACCCATGGAGCTATCACGCACCACTTGAGTCTTCGTATGGTTAAACGATTCTGCCCACGTTTTGATCTCGTTTTCTTTTAAATTAAGGTCTAACAACTGCTGTTGTTTTTCTGCACTCAAATTTTTAAACAAGTCATAAATTGATAGTTGCTGCTGTTCAGCGTTTCGCTGCTTGAGCTGACGCTGGTACTCTCGCAACGCGGACCTATATTCAGTTTCGAAATTTTGAGGGCAAGGGCACCCGCACTGTGAGTAGGGTGCAGAACAGTCGCGATGATAGGGTAGGCTCGGAGCATACAGTTCCTTTAATGTACTTTTAGTGTAAGGGTACTTTACAGCAAACTCGTGCCGTCGCATCAACCCAGCCTTTGCATCCCTGTCTCTTTTTAGATTCTCTTTTCTTAGTTCTTGATTTTCTAAAATTACCTTCTCTTCCAATTTGCGTGCTGTTTTTATCTCCTGAGGGCTTACGTATGACGGCTTAGTTAATCGTTTTTTGGCGATCCTCTTTTTTCTTAATTCTCGCTCTCTAATCAGAAGTTTTTGTTCCCTATCTTTTTCGTTCTCAGTTTCTGCTTTAAGCCAGAGTTGATGACGCTGTCTCTTACGTTCATTGATTTTTTTGATGTCATCATTACTACGCTTCGCAAGCATCTGTTCTTTAGTTAATTCGACCAGTGTAGGCAGCTGATGATCCGAGATTGGGTCTCCGGGATGGCGGTTGTTGATATTGGGCTGGTCCGAAAGGCTTGGGGTGCGTTCTAGCTTGGCTCGTGTTGGGTCGTGCTCATTTTTGAAGTTCGCCGAAGCAGCTGGCGTTGGCAGTAACGATGGGTTTTTGTATGCGGATAGCTGATTTGATAGCTTTATTATTTGCTGTTGTCTTTTGTTGTAGTCGTGTTCATGTTCTTTCGCTAAATCTACTGCGGAACGTTCGAGGGATTCGACCAGCACGGTAAGTTGTAATATTTTCTGAGCGTCGGCCAGGGCGACCTCAGTTACTTTGGCTTCCATGCGCGTTAGTTTTTCAGCGTTTATCTTGGCTAGACGTAGATGCTTAACTATTTCGAAATTTGCCTTGGCAAGCTCCTCCAATGGATCATTTTTTGTAATCCAAAGGTATGCTATGGCAGCTACGAGGGCGAGTATGACTACAATTGCGATTTCCAATCGTGAAATTGTCCAGATAAACTAAAGGCACAATACTTTTAGCACAAATTTCATAAGAATTTTTCTTAAAAATTATTGGAATATAATGATGCGTTTACGATTGTTGCATGTAGGTTCCCTTCCTAGAAAAGGGGGCTATCCCCGATTCGACTTTACAGTTAGGAAAATCGGGTTTCGGCAAAAGGAACCTTGTTTTCATCCAGTTAAGGCTTTAGGGTGGGGTGGTTGCAACTTCGTCTGCGGATAGGTCTGTCTCTGCATCTAAGGCGGCGCTGCGCGCCACTCTACGCTTCGCTCGACCTTCGGCCTCCCTGCACTCCGCGTGACGCTAACCGCCGCCTATGGCCCCGTAGACCGGCCAAGGCACAGGGCAAGACAAGGCGCACAGGGTGTTTGCACTGAAAGTTTCACGGCAAGCCGTTCAACGTTAAGCGCAGGTGCTAAAAGCAGCTAGCCGGGCTACTCTGTCAGCCCCCAGCAACTTAACCAGCTCTGCATCGCTCATGGATCGCAAGTTGGCGGTGGTGTAGCCTGAGCTATTGACCGATTTGGTAACCTGGGTAAGCCCATGCAAGCGCATCTGGCTTTGTACAACGGTCAAAAACTCACTAGCGGTCAATGAAGCGAGCTTTGCTTGCTCATGGTCCGCGTGACAGCGCTGCAGCGTATACGCAGCGTCTTTATCGAGTTGAATCCGGTGATTGGTTATCCATTCCTTCATTTTTGGATGGTTCATCAGCTTATGCGCCGATTGCCGGGCACCCCGAACGGGACCAGCGGCACGACGATAGGCATCGGTGATGTTCCTGGAGTCCTTGACTAATTCGAGGCAAAAGCGTCGTTGTAGTTGTGTGGGTTCGTGTGCAGTTAATCCCATTCTGGTCTCGGTTAAAGTGGCGTATTCTTAATGCTTATAATACCCTAATATAGGTAGTTACGGAATGAAAAGTGGTGCTACTTATGGTGCTATAAATGTAAAAGTTGTATTTAATACCGCTATATCTAAAGGGATGTAGATAGTATTACTTGTCCGGCTCCGGGCACCACTTCTTCTTTTCATACATCTCGTTACCATCCTTTAAGTCCTTGTTGTGTTTGAGTTTTTGGTCATATCGTGACCGTTAGGCTTTGCCTAGTGAGGCCACCGTGTCTGTCT
>Ga0209495_1001427_pt1 | contig 16689 bp, 12 predicted proteins | sample EN1Hudsemesocosm_FD_184629 | JGI IMG/M metagenome (GOLD analysis project Ga0209495, IMG submission 184629) | Methane-oxidizing microbial communities from mesocosms in the Hudson Canyon - EN1E Hudson Canyon (SPAdes) (version 2) | ecosystem: Environmental > Aquatic > Marine > Cold seeps | place... | reverse complement strand
CTAGACCTTGATATAGGCCTTCTTCACCATCGGCAGCGGCATCAACCGTTAAGTTCTGCTGTTGGAGTTGTTGGGTGATTTGTTCACGCAAATGAACTTCATCTTCAATAAGTAAAATACGCATAATTATATGATGCCTGATTATCTCACTGGAATCATTATTTAAGCAGTTTTAGTGAGGAGGGTGACCCGTTAAAGGATCAAGTTGGTATATTTTTATTTTACCGTTATTGTGTAAAACTTTTACCCGAAAAATACTTTTGCCTTTAATATCTTTTTTATCGACGGATAATATTTTTCCTTTTGATTCCGTGCGAATAAGTTCTGCAGCGGAGGCTTTAGTTAAAGGAAGTTGAATTTCATTAACACCATCACCCGGTTCAATATCATCAGGTAAATGAGCTGCAAACACAGATAGTGAAAGTGTGAATAATAAAATTGTGAAGAAATACCGTAATAAGTACATTGTGAAACCTTTTTATTTATGGGGTATTTTTAACGGTATTGTAGGATTGTGCAAGTATCTTCTACCCGAAGGGGGGGGCAGAAGACACTTACCCAAAACAATTATTTTGTTTTCTTCGGTTTAATGACACCAATTGCACCATCAGAACGTGCTTTTAAGTATGCATAAAGCTGATCCATACCCTCAATAACTTTCACATTCTTTTTCCAAGCAGGCATGCTACCAATAGTACCAGATTTACCATCAGTAACCGTCTTCGTAAACTCATCTTTAGAAATGATTTTCAAACTATCTGCTAGGTTAGGCCCAACCATGCCTTGTCCATAAGTTCCATGGCAGCGAGCACACCAGTTACGGAATAATTTAAAACCTTTGTAACTGTTGGCATCAAGATGCGTACCATCAGTCACTGTGTAAGGTGCTTCATCGGCATAAGTAGGTAGTGATACCGCACTCAATGCTAATGTTGCAGCACTAGCAAGCATGATAACTGTTTTATTAAGCTTCATTTATTTCTCCATATTTAATGTAGTTCTATCGTTTATCGAAGATAGCGTTAATTACTAACAGCTCTCTTATTATTGATATTGGCTGTTGAGTGACACCTTAACAATGTGAAACTGAACGAAAGCTGAACAAAGAAAGGGAAAGGAACTTTGCCCAACTTTCATTAGCAATTATCTCCATTTAGTAATAGTTTCTGCTTGGGCGGACTGAAACTTCAACTGGAATACGTTTACCAGGATGACGATCCATTTCAGTTGTATATAATTGTCCCTGATAACGGTAAGTTACAGAGTAGCCATTAATTCGTTCTTCTTGATGGTAACGCTGCGTCACATGACATTCTTCACCACGATCATAATTTGAATAAGAAGATGACGGTGATTGATAGCCAAGGTCACGACCAACCGAGCCACCTAATAAGGCTCCTGCAACAGTCATGATTTTCTTGCCACTGCCACCACCGAATTGATTGCCTACTACACCGCCAACAATGCTACCGGCAATCGTGCTGGTATAAGACTTTTGACTATGGTCATTGCGACGGTAAGAACGTTGTGAACATTCTCGTTGAGGTGTGGCTACACGAACAGATGTATAAAGGGGCTCAACGTGCGTGACGCGAGCTGTATCTTCAAAACTACTATTATGCTTATTATGTTTGTTGTATTTATTCCCAGCAAAAGCAGTAACGGATGTTAAAGCCAATGCAGAAATTATGCTTGCAGTTATTAATAATTTTTTCATCACAGCACTCCTTTTTTGTTAGCTGTTGAGTGCAGAGTAACGAAAGTAAACTGAACCAAAGATGAATGAATCAATTTTAGTATGCAAGAGTGGTCAGATGCCAGATTGGACATATGCTGGTTCAAACGAGATAATGAATTGATTAATTTGTTTTGGTAGATATCAAAACTATGAAGACACGGGTGAATCTTCTCATGAATAGAAGTGAACCTTTTGACCGGTGGCTATATGACTGATTCATATGAGCAAGCACGAAAGAGAAGTATTATTAAAGATAAAAGACATGTTCTAATCATTGATGACCAGTCAACAGGTAGGACTATTCTTGAGGCGATAATAAGCCAAATAGCTGATAATATTGAGGTTACAGCTTTCTCCAATCCTATTTTAGCGATGGATTGGCTTGATGAAAATGATGCCGATTTGATTGTAACTGATTATTTGATGCCTGAAATGAATGGTCTTGAAGTAATCAAAAATGTACGCAACAAGCCACATTGCGAAAATGTACCTATCATGATGATCACTGTCGTTAGTGAAAAAGAAGTGCGTTATGAGGCATTAGAACTGGGTGCAACCGCATTTCTCACTCGTCCTATAGATCAAATAGAGTGTAGAACTAGCTGTAGAAATCTATTGACGCTCCATGAGCAAAACTTAATTATTCAAGACCGTGCAGACTGGTTAGCTCGGCAAGTTGAATTAGCAACTAAACAAATTGTTCAGCGAGAGCTTGAAACTATAATCCATCTTGCTAAAGCGGGTGAATACCGTGATGAAGGTACGGGAAATCATGTTATTAGAATGGCCAAATATTCTCGGTTAATTGCTGAAGCAATGGGCAAGTTTACTACTGAAGAATGTGATGACTTGGAATATGCTGCACCAATGCATGATATCGGCAAGATTGGTATTCCTGACAGGGTGTTACTCAAACCTGAAAGGTTAGATGCTGAGGAATGGGAAATAATGAAAGACCATTCTCTTATCGGACATGAAATTTTATCAACAAGCCAGTCAAAATATATGAAGTTAGGGATGGTTATTGCTTTAAATCATCATGAACGCTTTGATGGCAAAGGCTACCCTAAAGGGTTGACTGGAGATAATATACCCTTAGTCGCTCGAGTGGTTGCTGTTGCTGATGTTTATGATGCTTTAGTTACCGCTAGGCCCTATAAAAATGCATGGTCTCAGAGCGAGGCTATAAACTATATCAAAGAAGAATCAGGTGCCCATTTTGACCCGGATTGTGTTCAAGCGTTTCTTGCTAGAATAGATGACATTAAGACCATTCATATTCAATACTCTGATGAATAAATTTTTTTCCCAGCCGAGTGAAAGCTATGCCACATAATCAAGAAGCTAAGCTTTCACTGTGGGGGAAACTACAGCACCATTTAGTAAATATCACTGATAGTGAGCCTGAGCAGGCGATAAAAATCAGGCTTTCTATTGGTCTGGCTGTTGTATTATATTTTGTCCTACCTTGGCACGAAGGTGAACTTTTAGTTGATACTTTTTTCTCTGTAGCAAGTTTTATTACGATTAGTTATTTTATGGGAGCATTGCTTATTGTCATAGCGATGATTCTCAACCCAAGGGCATCTCCTGTACGCCGAATTGCAGGAATCTTTTTAGATTTAATTTCACTCTCAATACTAATGTTCTATGCCGGAGAAAAAAGCATAGTAATGTTTGTTTTGTATCTGTGGATTATTTTAGGTAATGGTTTTCGATATGGTTCTAGATATTTATATATATCATTACTTGTTGGAATAATGGGCTTCTCTAGTGCGGTTACTTGGGGCGAATATTGGCAACAAAATCATTATGAACCGGTTGCTTTAAGCATGCTTTTTATTTTGGTAATAGTGCCTTTATATTCAGCCTTTCTTATTAATAAACTGCATAGTGCCATTGCAAGTGCAAAAGATGCAAATGAAGCTAAAAGTCGCTTTTTAGCTAATATGTCACATGAATTAAGAACCCCCTTAAACGGTGTGATTGGTATGGCTGATTTAATGGGTGAAACGGATTTGAGTAATCAGCAAACTGAGTTTGTCAAAATAATGAGAAGCTCGGCAAACAACTTACTTGGCTTGATAGAAAAGGTGCTTGATATATCAAAAATTGAGGCAGGTAAGATAACAATTGCTACCGAGTCATTTGATTTGCATCAGTTGATGAATACGATTGTCAAAGTGCAAAACCCAATGGCCACGAATAAAGATTTACAACTTTTCTGCCATATCGATGCAGCCACTCCTTTTTCAGTAGAAGGTGATGAACAGCATTTACGTCAAGTATTGGTTAACTTAATTGCTAACGCAATAAAATTTACTGATGAAGGAGCGATTAAAGTCTTCATCTACCCGGTCGATAATGGGGAGGATGATTTAGTTATTCACTTTGAAATCCAAGATACAGGTATTGGTCTATCTGACTCTGCTATGGACACTATTTTTGATGACTTTACTCAGATCAACCCTAATTCTAATTATAGTCGTGGGGGAACGGGGTTAGGAACGACTATTTCTAAAGAGCTTGTTCATTTAATGGGCGGTGATATCGGAGTAGAAAGTACAGAAGGACAGGGGAGTACTTTTTGGTTTGAATTACCTTTTACAGTTGTAGAAAATGAGAGTACTCAATTGTTAGACAAACATATATTATTATTGACTACAGATGAAACAGTTTCCAAGATAAGCTCCGATCTTGATCTATGGGATACGGCTTATGATTTGGCAAGCTCCACAGCGCGAGCCTTTTCTTTATTGATGCAGGCTGTACTAGAAAAAAACAACTATGATATTTTAGTGGTTGAGCAGTCATGTATAGCTGATATTAGCCCAGTAGAATTTGCACGAATGATTAAAACAGAACCAGAATTAGAGTCACTCTCTTTAGTTTTAATTAATTCAAGTGAATTTGATACCTATGACCCTGACATTCGTCAGTTTTATATCTCGGCTATCAATAACTTGGATAATAAACGTTTATTATTTAATGCACTTCATGCAGCTCAAAGTGTGGCAGTTGATGATGAAAAAATTGTGTCACTTGCGGAACACTTTTCTAAACAGGAAAAATCTACAGCATTAAATATTTTGATTGCAGAAGATAACCTCGTTAATCAACAGGTTATTGAAGGTGTGTTAAGGCATGCGGGCCATCAGTGTTTGCTTGCTGAAACAGGTGAGCAGGCTCTTGATATTTTGACTGAGAAATGGGATAGCATAGATATGTTAATCCTAGATATGAATATGCCAGAAAAGAATGGTGTTGAAGTGGTTCAAGCCATGCAGTTTATGGATACTAAAAATACGATTCCGGTAATCATGTTAACAGCAGATGCAACACCTGAGGCTAAAGAAAAGTGCATGAATGCGGGTGCGAATGCTTTTCTAACTAAACCGATTAATTCAAGAGGTTTACTTGAGCAAATTGCTCAATTATCACCAGAAACGAAACATGTTTCTGTTCCTGTTCCTGTTCCTGTTGCTGCCAAAGAAAGCAGTGATAATGATATTTCCCCATGGTTAGATAAAAATGCACTACATGAGTTGAGTAAACTTGGGGGTGGAGAACCCTTTATTGAAAAACTAATTGCTTGCTTTAAAGATGATGGTAATAAACATATTGCAGTTATCAAACAGGCCGCAACAGACGATTACCTTCACTATCGAGAAAGCTTGCATGCCTTAAAAGGCTCTTCTGCAGAAATAGGAGCGATTAAACTAGCTCAATTATGCCTTCAAGGAGAAGCTCTCAAACCCTATGATATTGGCAAGCCACATATCAATGATATAGCGGCAGAGATAGAAATTGCTTATTTAAAAACGGTAGAGTTGTTAGAAGAAAGAGCAGGATCTGTTAGTCTTGAGAGCAGACCCTAAGCCTATCGCTTAAGCAAATCATATTACTTAATCTGTTGATATTGCAGACTGTCTTTTTACAAGTCTAGCCATCATTTTTAAATCTTTTTCCGTAAGTTTTAATGCGGAGTCAACCCAAATATTAGTGATGTCAACTAATTCTTGATAGTTGATAGAGTTACAAACATCTTTTACTTTTTGCATCGCAAGATGACTATTAGCTCTTTTATTGGCTGCTTCAATATATTTGTACAATTCGATCTCTGCTTGGCCTTCTTCAGCTAAAATATCGATAACACCCATATCAAACATCTCTTCAGCAGTATAAATGTTGCCAGATAAAATGATTTTCTCGGCGGCAATGGCTCCAATTTTTCTAGATAATAAAGAAAAGGCACCCATACCAGGGAATAAATTAAAGAGCACTTCTGGTAAACCAAGTTTGGCACCACGTTCAGCAATAATGACATTACTAGATAATGCTGCTTCAAAACCTCCGCCTAATGCACTACCTTTGACTAGAGCAACAGTAGTCGCTTCAACATTAAGATGTACCATATTGTCATACAATACGTTAATACAGCTGATTGCATAATCTAATAAACCATCACGATCTTTTTTCTGAATTAAGGCTGAAAATAAATCTAAATCCCCACCTAGATTGAAGACACCCTCCATATTGGAGTCGAGAACAATAAAATCATATTTTTGATTGTCCGTTTCCTTCATGTCTTTCTTAATTGTCTGGAAGTAGGATGATATATTGGCTAATAATGTCGGGGTGAAACACGGGCGAGGTTCACTGTTCATCAAAAACCAACCAATTTTATATTTAGCATCGTAATGCGTTTTTAATTGTGAGTATTGATCTTCGCTGGTGTCATGATAATCATTGAAATATTCACTGTGTTGATTAATCGCTTCCATGTTCTTCCCCTAACATTTAATAGTTGTTTATCTTTGGTACTGGAGTGACATATTGTTGACACCACCAAGTATTACAACTGTGATTTAGCATTAATCATACCAACTCTATTTTGAGCCGTTATATGCTAGTTAGGGGGGAAGCTGAAAGGCTTTACATTAGCAAGTTTGCCACTGTTTATCTAAGCGTTTAGCAGAGATGGGATAGGCTGTTTTGATACCCTGGGCAAATAATGAAATACGGAATTCTTCGACCATCCAACGATAGTGTTCAAACTCTGCTGAGGAGTGTTTATTAACATTACTTAGATAACGTTGCCAATGAGGACGAACTTCATTCATCCATTGTCGATCACGTGTTGGATCAGTTTTGAGCTTATCTAGGCGTTGTCCAATAGCTTGGAAATACATGGGTAAACGTTTTAATGCATCATCAGGCGTGTGATGAACAAAACCTTGGTAGAGCAGATGATTAAGCTGTTCACGAATTTCTTTAACGGCATCTATGGCGGTAATGGGCAGATTGCCAGACAAACGTTTGGAAATCGCATGATACTCAGCTAGGGGGTTTGCTATTTGTTTGGCAAGTTCAGTTGCCGTTAATATCAATTCACTGCGTTTTTGCTCTAAACGGTGTTCAAAGTCAGCCTTAGAAAGAATGGCATCTTGTTCAAGAATAAAGCAACGATCAAAAGCAACATGAATAAGATCGGTTTTAAGTTGTTCACTCGGTGTTTGTGAGCTCTGTTCTGCATCACCAAAAGGAGCTGGCTGTACATTAACGTAATGTAGACACATTGTTTTGATATCAGGCAGGTGTTTATTGAGATACTTAACTGAGTCAGCTTGGGCAAGTATAAATAAGCGTCGAAGCCCTTTAGCTGTAAAATCACTTGCTTGTTGTCTTGTATCCATCAGTGTTAAGTCAACATGTTCACCCTTATCTATTAAAGCAGGATAAGCGGTCATCTCAAGCCCATTTTGTTCTAAAGTAAGGCTTTCTGGTAGTTCGTCAAATGACCATGACGTTAAACCTTGTTGTTCAAACTCACTGTCAGGCATTTGTCTAAAGCTGGCAGCCGCTTCACTAGCCCATTGTTGTTTTAGATGACTTAAATCACGGCTTTCATCGAGTAAATTCCCTTCTTCATCTACTAAACGGAAGTTCATTTGTAGATAATTGGGTAACTCTGATAGGTTCCAGTCTGACAAAGCAACGGATACACCTGTTTGTTTACGAAGTTGTTCACTCAAAGCAGGTAACAAGGCGCCCATTTCAGGAGACATGTTTTTTAAGCTGTTATCGGCAAAGCTTGGCACAGGAATAAAATGACGACGTTGTGATTTAGGCAAACTCTTAATTAAGAAGATAACTTTATCGCGTAATAAACCGGGAACTAGCCATTCATAACGATCGGCATTGGTCTGATTAAGTAATGACAACGGAATCGATTGTGTGATGCCATCATGTGCTTTGCCGGGTTCAAAGTGGTATTCCAATGTGAGTGGAACAAGGTTAACCAGCATTTGGTCGGGGAATGAATCATCAGTGACATGTTCAGCCTGATGTTGCATCAATTCATCACGATTTAAAAACAGTAATTTAGGTTGTTCTCTTTCAGCTTTCTTACGCCATTTTTCAAAACCTGCGCCGTTAATAATATGCTCAGGAATTCGTTGTTTATAAAACTCAAACAAAACTTCATCATCAACCAATACATCACGACGACGTGATTTCTGCTCCAGCTGTTCAATGCTCTTAATTAGCTCAATATTGTGTTTGAAGAAAGGGCCGCGGCAAAACCAATCACCTTGCACTAGTGCATCACGAATAAAAATCTCATGTGACATAACAGGATCAATAGGACCAAAATGTACCCGCCGGCGGGCTACAATAGGCAATCCATATAAAGAGACTTGTTCAAAGGCGACAACTTGGGCAGCTTTCTTTTCCCAATGGGGATCAGAATATTGTCTGCGAACTAAGTCTCCACCAACTGGTTCAATCCATTCAGGTTCAATTTTTGCAACGATACGAGAATATAATCGACCTGTTTCAACCAGCTCGGCCCCCATAATCCATTTAGGCCCTTTTTTATGTAAGGCCGAACCAGGGAATATTTTTAGTTTGAGATTGCGTGTGCCTGTATATTCAGTTTTATCTGTTTTAATCGCTATATTGCTCAATAAACCAGATAACAGTGCTTGATGAATTTCTTGATATTCTGCAGGCACTTGATTGGGTTTTAAGCCCATTTGAGTGACTTGGACATGAAGTTGTTGATGAATATCATGCCATTCGCGTAGGCGAATAAATGACAAAAAATGTTCTTTACAGAATTTGCGTAATTTATTCTGAGTCAGGTGTTTTTTCTTATCGTGATACAGATCCCAAAGCTTGATAAATCCTAAGAAATCAGAACGTTCATCTTTATATTTACTGTGAGCCTCATCTGCCGCTTGTTGCTTGTCCATAGGACGTTCACGAGGGTCTTGAATACTCAATGCACTGGCGATGACAAGTACTTCAGTTAAACAGTTACGTTGCTGAGCTGATAGCACCATGCGTGCAATACGAGGATCGATCGGAAGTTTAGCCAATTGACGGCCTGACTCGGTCAGTTGTCGTTGTTTATTAACCGCACCTAATTCTTCTAATAAACGAAAACCATCATTAATCATCTTATCGGGAGGTGGATTAATAAAGGGGAATTTTGCTGGTTCACCCAATTTAAGTGATGACATTTGCAAGATAACGGAAGCAAGATTGGTTCTTAAAACCTCAGGATCGGTAAAGGCTGAACGGTTTTTAAAGTTATCTTCATCATAAAGACGAATCGCGATACCAGCAGAGACACGACCACAACGACCTGAACGTTGATTAGCACTTGATTGAGATACTTTCTCAATAGGAAGGCGCTGAACCTTATTTCGTACACTATAACGGCTGATACGAGCAAAACCGGGGTCAACAACATATTTGATACCCGGTACAGTCAATGATGTTTCTGCCACATTTGTTGCGAGAACAATACGACGATGAACACCCGTTTTAAATACACGGTTTTGTTCTGCGGCAGATTGTCTTGCCAATAGAGGTAAAATTTCAGTATTGGGTGGATGATGTTTACGTAATGCTTCTGAAACATCACGAATATCACGTTCACCCGATAAGAAGACTAATACATCACCTTGTCCTTCTTTACAGAGTTCATCAACAGCTTCAACGATGCCACGAATCATATCGTAGTCACGTTGTTCATCATCGTCACCTGCTGGTGGACGATAACGAATTTCTACAGGGAAGGTTCGCCCAGTCACTTCAATAACCGGTGCATTATTAAAATGTTGAGAAAAACGATCAGTATCAATGGTTGCCGAAGTGATGATGACTTTTAAATCAGGGCGTTTGGGTAATAACTGTTTTAAATAACCTAAGAGAAAATCGATATTAAGACTACGTTCATGCGCTTCATCAATAATGATCGTGTCATATTGATTAAGGAATCTATCGTTTTGGGTTTCAGCAAGCAAAATCCCGTCGGTCATTAACTTGATATAGCTTTTATCGGCTTTGACTTGATCGTGAAAACGAACTTTATAACCGACGATATCTCCGAGCTCACTTTTTAGTTCTTCAGCAATACGAGTTGCCACAGTACGAGCAGCAATACGGCGGGGTTGAGTATGACCAATAAGACCGGCAACACCGCGACCTAGCTCTAAACAAATCTTGGGTAATTGTGTTGTTTTACCTGAGCCCGTTTCACCACTAAGGATAATCACTTGATTGTCATTGATGGCTTTGGCGATTTCTTCTCGCCTGTCAATAACAGGTAAGTCATTCTCAAATGTGGGCTTGGGTATTTTCTCTTGGCGAAGCGCTCTTAACCTGACTGATTTATTAATCTGCTTTTCCAAAGCACCAACTTGCTCCGCTTTTGGATCAGGGTTTTTTCGTAAGTTTTGCAAGCGACGACGCAATGGAAATTGGTCGGCCAACATGGCATTTTTTATCAGGTTATCTAAATTTTTCAATGGACTATTCAAAATGTAAAGTAATGTTCTTTTGCCGATTTAAGGGTAAATTGTAACCTACATGATGAGATTGATTGCTTGATTTATTAAATTGAACCAAAAAGATCTGAAAATAGCCTATAAATAGTGAGTGAGATAGGTTTATACTTAGCCCAATCATATAAATACGAAGATAGCCTAATGGATAGAGTTGCAGACATTTTAGTTGTTGATGATACCGTCGCTAATTTACAGCTACTCAGTAACCTTCTGAAAGAAGAAGGCTATAAAATTCGTGCCGCAAGAAGTGGTGAGCTTGCCTTGCGAGCAGTGCAACATGTCAAGCCTGATTTAATTTTACTTGATATAAAAATGCCTGAAATGGATGGTTATGAAGTCTGTAGGCTATTAAAAGAAACACCTGAACATCGCGATATCCCCATTTTATTTATAAGTGCTCTGACAGATGCCGAAGATAAAGTGAAAGCCTTTAAAATGGGCGGGGTTGATTATATTGCGAAGCCATTTCAGATTGAAGAAGTTAAAGCGCGTGTTGCAACCCATTTACAGTTAAAAGATTATCATGATCATCTTGCAGAAAAGGTTCGGGATGGTTTGTCTGAAATTGAGCTACTTAATCAGGAAATGATAGCAACACAAAGTGAAGTCATTTTTACGATGGGCGAAATTTGTGAAACGCGATCACATGAAACAGGGATGCATGTGAGGCGGGTTTCGGAGTATGCCTATTTATTGGCCAAATTGGCAGAGGTGGATGACGCTGAACTGATCAAAGAAACAGCGCCCATGCATGATATAGGCAAAGTCGCTATTCCTGATAATATTTTAAATAAGCCCGGCCCCTTAACAACAGATGAATGGACCGTTATGAAGACACATAGCCTTCTAGGCTATCAGATGTTATCTGGGTCAGATAGACCGATGTTTAAAGTGGCGGCAATGATTGCATTACAGCATCATGAAAAGTGGGATGGTAGCGGTTATCCGGGAGGTCTGAAAGGTGAAGATATTCATATTGCAGGTCGGATAGTAGCTATTGCGGATGTATTTGACGCATTAGGAAATGACCGTTGTTATAAAAAAGCTTGGCCACTCGAACAAATTCTACAGTTGCTGAATGAAGGAAAGGGGAGAGCTTTTGACCCTCATCTTATTGATCTCTTTATGCATAATCTAGAGAAGTTTATTGAAATTTCAGTTAAATTTTCAGAGAAAAAGTAGACAGTTAGGATGATACTTTTTGTCAATCAAGGTTGAGAACAAATGACGGAAATAACAACGGCAGAACATCAGATGTCACAAGGTGAAATCCTTGTTGTTGATGATACGTCTGCCAACCTAAAGTTATTGGTTGATTTGCTTGTTGTTAATAACTATAAGGTCCGTCCGGCAGGAGATGGAAAACAGGCTTTAAAGGCTGTTGAAAAACGCAAGCCTGATTTGATCTTGCTAGATATTATGATGCCAGATATTGATGGTTATGAAGTTTGTCGGCGTCTTAAAGAAAATGCGAATACACGAGATATTCCGATTATATTCATCAGTGCACTCGATGCTTTGGAAGATAGAATCAAAGGGTTTGATATGGGGGGAGCGGACTATATTACCAAGCCTATCCAGCCTAAAGAAGTATTAGCCCGTGTTCACAATCATATGCAACTACACCATTTGCAAGTCCATTTAGAAGAGTTAGTTGATCAACGTACTTTAGAATTGCAAAAATCGACAGAGAAATTACGACAAAGTTATCATCGATTAGAGTGGGCAGAGAAAATAGGGCATTTAGGCCATTGGGAATGGAATATCTTAACAAATGATTGCCATTTGTCTGATGAAGTCTTCCGGATACTGGGAATAGAGCCTCAATCATTAAACATGACACACGATGATTATATGGCATTTATTGATCCTGAAGATAGACATCAGGTGGCACAAGGTTTAAGTCATTCATTATCTGATGAGCAACAATTATATAGTAGTGAACACCGAATTATTCAGCATAATGGTGCAATACGTTATGTGTTTGAGCAAGGTCGAGTTAATTATGATGAATCAGGAAATGCCACCAGTCTAGTTGCCACTATTTTAGATATTACTGAACGAAAATTAGCTCAGAAAAAAGAGCATCAGGATGCAATGAGGATGCATACCATGATGCTACAAACTATAACAGCGATTGGAACAACGGTTGAAAAAAGGGACCCTTATACCGCAGGTCATCAACAACGAGTCGCTGATTTGTCTGTAGCAATTGCACAAGAAATGAAATTAGATAGCATAATCATTGAAGGTGTCAGGCTAGGAGCTTTAATTCATGATATAGGAAAGATATATCTGCCAGCTGAAATATTAAGTAGACCAGGGACGTTGACTGATATTGAGTTTGAAATGATTAAAACACATTCAAAAGTGGGTTTTGATATTGTAAAAAATGTCGATTTTCCTTGGCCTGTGGCCAATATGATTTTGCAGCATCATGAGAGACTGGATGGGACAGGTTATCCACAGGGGTTAAAGGCGGTGGATATTATTTTGCAAGCTAAAATTCTTGCGGTTGCTGATGTGGTTGAGGCGATGGCAAGTCATCGACCTTATCGTGTTAGCCCAGGTCTTGATGTCGCATTGGAAGAGGTTCAGAAAGGTAGTGGCATTAGATATGACTCTGAAGTCGTACGATGTTGCATATTGTTGTTCAGAGAAAAGGGCTACTCGCTACCCGCTTTAGACCGTTGGTAGTCGTTTTGTAAATACTTGAAGTTGGAAATTTATCACAGGAGTTGAGGTTATGAACATGCTGATGAAGTTTTTTATTATGCTGTTTTTTTTAGTCATATTGCCAGTTAATGCTCAAGATTATGACATGGTGAGTCCTGAGTCTGTAGGCTTGTCATCAGAAAGGTTACAGCGTTTAGATAAGCTGCTAAATGATCATGTGGCTGAGGAAAAAATTGCAGGATCAGTCGTATTAGTAGCCCGTGATGGAAAATTAGTTTCTGTACAAGAAACAGGTCTGGCTGATATTGGCAAACCAATGAAAAAAGATACGATTTTTAGAATTGTATCCATGACTAAGCCCATTACTAGTACGGCGATTATGTTGCTTTATGAAGAAGGTAAATTATTACTTTCTGATCCTGTTTCAAAATATATTCCTGAGTTTAAAAACCAAAAAGTGGTCGAAATGCTGCCAGAAGGTAGTGATTCCAAATATAAATTGGTACCTGCTAAAAGGGAAGTCACTATTCATGATTTATTGACACATCAATCAGGTATTCTTTACTTAGCTTCAACGGGCTGGTTCCCAAATCCAAAGCGTGAACAGGTCGTTAGCTTCTATCGAGAGGCTGGCATTACAGATGGTTTTTGCCGCCCCGATGAAAGTATCGGTGATATGGTGAAAAGATTGGGTCGACTGCCTTTGTATGACCACCCCGGTGAAGTATGGGAATATGGATTGTCTGTTGATGTATTAGGTTATTTGGTTGAAGTGGTCTCAGGTATGAAATTTGATCAATATGTCCAAACACGAATTTTTGAACCATTAAAAATGACGGATAGTCACTTTTATATTCCAGAAGAAAAGTTAGATCGACTTGCAGCTGATTGGAATACGGATTGGAAGGGCTCATTAACACGAGTAACGGGTCCGCTAATTAATGGTGATCTAGCACTGTGTCCAAATGACGCTTATGAAACATCAGGTAAATACCTTTCTGGTGGTGCCAATGTTTTGTCGACAGCATATGACTATTTCCGTTTTGCCCAAATGTTTCTTAATAAAGGCGAATTGGATGGTGTTCGATTATTGAGTCGAAAAACGGTGGAATTGATGACGGCAACAAACCATATTGGTGAACATGATGCCACTTTGTTGCATAGCCATGGTTGGAAGTTTGGCTTGGGTTTCGCCATTCAAGAAGATCGGAGTCATGGTGTTGATAGTGGTGATATTGGTGTCTTTGAATGGGCTGGGTATTATTCAACACGTTTTAGCGTCAATCCTAAAGAGAAAATGGTGACTATCTTTTTATCTCAAACCTCACCGTTTGGTGCTCACTTTGGCCTTTGGGATAAGATTATGGCCTTGTCTACCTCAACTATTGCCGATTAATCGGGAGAATTAGTAATGAAATACAATAATAAAACGCTACTAGGTCTTTTTCTAGGCATGCTGTTTATGACAGAATTGGCGATGGCAACTGGGCCGAGAGTAACCCAAAGTATGCTGGTCGAAACTGAGAATGAAATGTATGCTGTTGATGCACCACCTTTTGTTAGTTTGGATGTGGCAGAAAATGGATTAAGTGCTTCTATTGTGAATGCGGCATTAAAAGCGGTTGAAACTAAGGCTACATTGACAATATTTCCCGTTACTAAAATGGTGACTTATTATCTAAATGAAGAGCAAGCTCTAGCGGTTTATGACGAATACATTAGTTTTTCGGAGGATGAGAAAAAGTCACTTATTTATGTGCCTGTTTTTTATGCAAAAGAGAGCTATATTTATTCTAAACTCCGTTATAAAGAAGGATTAAATGGGCAAGGATCGTTAAGTGATCTTTCTGGACTGAAATATGGCACCCATCGAAGCGAAAAACAGGCGAGGTCTATTTATGAAGAAGCAGGTATTGAACTTGTGTTTGCAAGGCATTATGCATTATTTAATAAGTTAGTTGCAGGAGAAGTTGATTTTATTAAAATGCCTGATCTAGCAATAAGTTGGATGTTGGAACACGATAATTCTGTACAAAAAGAACATTTCTCGACCATGGACATTTCTACTCAATTAGTACCTAAATTTATTGTTTTTAATAAAAATAATCCTGATGGTGAAAAAATGGCTCAGAAATTAAAACAAGGTCTGTCCATCATCTTAGAGAATGGCCAATATGCTGAACTATTAAAAAAATATTTGCATGAAGATGATGTGAATGAACGAGTCAAATCTCTAACTCAATCACTTCAGCCATAATTAAAGAATCGATTAATGGCCTTACTGACAAATTTATGGCGTACTAACATAAGCGTTTATGTTGGAGTGATCATCCTTGGATTTATATCCATTAAGGGCCATGCTGACACGATTGAGTTTAATGCTAATGACAGCTCACCATATTGGTCGAATAAAATGGCATTAGACGGGATGTGTGGTGAAATTATGCATTCACTTTCAACAATGATTGATCGAGATTTAAAGATTGATTTCCAGCCCCTTAAGAGATCAATGGATGATGACAATAATAACGATTTAGGTAACCCTGAGTTTTATATTAAAAATCAGGATTTTGCTGTCATTATTCCCATAGCCTTATTTCAAAACTCTTTTCACTACTATATGCCCAACCACCAAAAAGCCCTACAAATCGATAGTTGGGATGATCTCATTGGCTTGAAAGTGGGTATTTTAAAAGGTGGCTTGGAAGAAGATGAATTTTTCACTAAGTTAGGTATACAGTTTGAGGAAAGTTATACGCAAGAATCATTAATCAAAAAATTGAAATTGGGTCGCCTTGATGTGGTGATTGAAATAGACCTCGTTGCAAAACATATCATTAGTCAGTTATATCCTGATGATGTTGATGATTTTCATTTTATACCGATTAGTGATTCAGCTACGCCAATAGCGATGTTGATTGATGTTAACTATCCAAATGCACATCAATTAGGAGAGCAATATAGGGAAGCATTAAACATTATGATTGAAGATGGTCGTTATAGTGATATTGTCGGCAAGTATTATGGTAAAACCGGCATTCCAGGTAATTGGTTTGTTACCATGAATAAGTACCAGCGTTTATACCGTTTTATTGAGGTTGAGTAATCAGAATGTTTTCTAAATTAACTGCTAGCATAAAAAATAGCATTATCATTGCTATGATTTTTGCTATATCGCTTGTGTTAGGAATCTCAGGGACTTATGAATATAGCGGTGAAAAACAAAAAAAAATAGAAGCGTTACATGATTTGTCTGATCGTATTACAGATAGATTGTCAGCAAGTTTAGCTTTGCCATTATGGGAGCTCGATACAGAGTGGGTGAATAAGATTCTTGACAACGAAATGACGGAGCAACATGTTTTTTCTATATCCGTTACTGGTGAAGGAGATATCGTAACAAGGAAAGGTGGCGAA
>Ga0209495_1001424_pt1 | contig 16712 bp, 16 predicted proteins | sample EN1Hudsemesocosm_FD_184629 | JGI IMG/M metagenome (GOLD analysis project Ga0209495, IMG submission 184629) | Methane-oxidizing microbial communities from mesocosms in the Hudson Canyon - EN1E Hudson Canyon (SPAdes) (version 2) | ecosystem: Environmental > Aquatic > Marine > Cold seeps | place... | reverse complement strand
GAAATTGGCTCTGGAGTAGACCATGGGTAGACCAATTGAATTTGGTTAGTGTTTGCTTACTTGGGTGGTCTTGGAAAATGGTGCCCGGAGACGGAATCGAACCGCCGACACGAGGATTTTCAATCCTGCTATCCAATGCATTGAGTAACTATGAGATACTTTGATAGCCTTGTAATAGCTAGCAATAGCGGGTAAGTTGGTCATTGATAATCATTGACGATTATTGAATAAATCGGATTACGAGGTAGCCCCATGGTAGCCCCGTCCGATTAAAGGATTGATACGAGGATCCCGACAATGGCAAATGAGCTCAACTTCACAAAGAAATCCCTCGATAGCTTGCCTATCCCAGCTATAGGTAAGCGGGTCAAATACCACGACACGTCTACTCCCCACTTAACGCTTCGCGTTACCCACACCGGCAGCAAGAGCTTCGTCTTGTATCGAAAGATCAACGGCAGTCCAGAGCGCATTACCTTGGGCCGGTATCCGTCTATGACGATAGACCAGGCCCGTAAGATGGTTGCTCAACACAATGGCGCCATCGCCATAGGTTCAAACCCAGCTGAAGACAGGCGACACCTCAGCCAAGAGGCAACTCTTGGCGAAGTATTCGAGCGGTTCATGGTTGAGTATGCAAAACCCCACAAGAAGTCATGGGAGATTGATGAGCAGCGGTACAACGTTCACCTGGTCCACTGGCAGAATAAAAAGCTCAGTGCCATTAAGAAGCAACAGGTTCAAAAACTCCTAGTCTACATCGCCGATAACCAGAGAATGATCGAGGGCATAGATAAGGCGGGCAGACGTAAGGTGAAGAAGGTAGGTGGGAAGGGCGCGTCCAACCAAATACTTCGATTGTTGCGTAAGGTTTTTAACATGGCCATCGACTGGGGTTGGGATGGGGACAACCCCTGCTCGCGCATTAAAGAATACAAGAGCAAGTCTAGGGACCGGTTCCTTGAAAGTGATGAACTACCAAAGTTCTTCGAGGCTCTGGCTGAAGAACCTAACACAACGGCTAGGGATTACATTCTAGCCAGTCTGCTAACCGGCGCAAGGCGAGAAAACGTATTGAGTATGCGCTGGGATCAAGTGAACCTGGATCGTGGCGAGTGGTTCATCCCAGAAACCAAGAACGGTGAGTCTCAGAGGGTGCCACTAATCTCAGCCATGCATGACTTGCTCAAAGATAGAAAGGTAGAGTGTGGCGATGATAGCCAGTGGGTATTTCCTGGGCACGGTGCTTCAGGACATTTAGCTAACCCAGACAAAGCATGGAAGAGAATATTAAGCAGGGCTGGTATAGAAGACATTCGAGGTACTTGGCTACACGATTTAAGGCGTTCAATGGGTTCTTGGCAGGCCAATACAGGGGCTAGTTTAGCAATCATCGGCAAGAGCCTAAACCATAAGAACGTTAACACCACAGCGATTTACGCTAGACTGGCCATGGACCCTGTGCGAGAGTCTATGGAGAAAGCTGCTGGTGCAATGTTCGAGGCTGGCGGTGTTAAGAAGGATAACGTAGTTAACATGGAGGTTGTGAAGTGAGTGAGTTTATAAGTGTATGTGATTTACTAGTAGGAAAACACAGGGACAAATGTCCTGGGATAAAGGAGTTGGCTACCGCGGTTGAAAATGAGGAAACGGAGTTGTTTTTCTTTGACCGGTTTGGTAGATATGGAAAGGTGGATAAGCCAGAGCATCGTGAAGAAATCCTCGAAGCTATTGCTAGGTTTCATGAGGAGGTTTCAGCTTGTGATCCTAATGACTTGGAAGGACGCCTGAACCATTTTGAGTCCCACTTTGAAGAAAACGTAACTCATATTTATGGATGGGGTGTTGAGTTGCCAGACTTTGAAGCCATATATGCTGCATGGAAAACAGAAAAAGGTTCTGGCATGGAAGATGATCCAGAGCTACCTAGCAAGCTTCGAAATAACGATGGGGTTTGGGACGTTTTGTTGGGTGGAGTAATGCACATTATATCCACTCTCCCAAAGGTTCATTCTAAAGAACTAGGCAGAAATCAAACGGTTAAAGAGATTATTGATGACATAATAAGCGATAATAAGAGAAGTCGTCAAACAGCTAAGCTGGTTTGCTTACTTGAGATTCAAGGGGTTAAAATAACAGGGAAAACCTTGATAACGATCTTGCGCAAAGTGCCAAAACGGCTGTTGCAAACCTTCCCTTAGGCCGCAATGTTTCCCCTAAATTAATTTATTCTTCCCCTATCGAAGATTCATGAGTTGTATTCTTTCTGCAGCGTTGACTAACCAGCGTTAATCAATAAGAGGAATATTCCATGAAGTCATTAGTAACCGCTGCTGAGGCATCAAATCAGATAACTGCGCCCGAGGCTACGCTGCAATACTGGCGTACAACCGGCGCGCAAAACCTGCCCTTTATTAAGATTGGTAGGCGCGTGATGTACCGCCAAGACGATATAGATAAATGGCTCAAACGGCACACATTTAAACACACCGGTGAATACCAAGCGGGAGGAGCCAACCATGAATAATCAACTATTCATGGGCGAACTCGGCCCAATGTTAAACGACAATGGCTACAACATAGTCCCAGTCGCCAAGGGAACCAAGCGACCAGCAATAGCAAACTGGTCAAGGATCAAATCGACTCAAGAGCTTATCGAATCTTGGGACGCTGACGCCTCGATCGGTATTACAACAGGTGATGTGTTAGCAATAGACATTGATTGCTATGACAAGCATGTAACCAATGCCATCGTGAAGTATTGCGATCAGCACATCGGTAGAGGTCTCAGGCGCATCGGCAAAGCCCCCAAGGCGTTGCTGGTCTTCCGCACAGAAGAGAACCTCAAGAAGTCGGTATCAGCTAAATACTCAGATAAGGAGGGCAATACTAATTGCATTGAAGTGCTTGGGAAGGGCCAGCAGTTCGTTGCATTTGGTATTCATCCTGATACTCAAGAGGAATACCTTTGGCCGAAGACTTGCCCATACGTTACGCCAGTAGATGCCTTGCCAACGATCAATGCTGAACAAATTAACTCACTCTTTGAATACTTCGAGACAAACTGTGTGCCTAACGATTGGATGCGAATGGGAGATGGTTCATTGGTTAACAGTTCCCTCCCTGATGCAGCCAATGGTGTCTTGTCGATTGAGCATATGAAGCCCACGTTAGACCTATCAGATAAGTTAATCAATCACCACTTGGGTAAAGTTAGTGCAGAATACTATTGCCAATGGATATTGGTTGGACAGGCTCTGCACCATCAATTTAATGGTGATAGTGATGGGCTTGAGAAGTGGGATCTATGGTCTTCAAAGGCCGCTAATTACAAAGACTGGGAGGAATGCCGAGACAAGTGGGACACATTTGAAACCATCCACGATGGAGGCACTGTGACCTTTGCTACAGTCATTGACCTTTCCCATATGGCGAGCGCTGAAGAAAAACGCGCGACTGCCTACAAGCAAGCTAACCGCTTAGCCTTTGTGCCTGTTGGAAAGATCTATGCATGTGCTCTTCCTGTAAGGGAATGGGTCGTCGGGTTTAGGCTACAAAAGGGGTACGTAACCGCTATGTTCGCTCCAGGCGGTGTTTCCAAGTCAATGTTCAGCTTATTGAGTGCGTTCTCAGTCTCTTCTGGAGAGTCTTATACAGGGGAATCTTTAAAACGGCAGGGAAAGGTTTGGATCATTAATAATGAGGACGACAAACCAGAACAGTTAAGGCGACTGGCTGGAATAGCTAAACACCATAAAATAGATGATAGCGTTTTAAATAGCATCTCACTGTCCTGCGGCTATGGTAATCCATACGTTACGTCCACGGTGGATAAAGACGGTAATGTAGCTCATCACCCTAATGCTGAGAAGATTATTGCAGAAGCTAAGGCCAATAAAGTGAACTACATCATCATCGATCCGTTCATATCGATTCACCAATCTGATGAAAATGATAACAACTCCATCCAGAAGGCTGTGGATGTATTGAAGCATATCGCTAAGGAGGCCAATGTGGCTATTGAACTGGTACACCATACTCGTAAAGCTGCAGGTGGAAAGGAATCAGAAGAGCATGCCGGTAATGCTGATGCTGGGCGTGGTGCCTCATCATTAAAAGATGCATGCCGTGTTGTGACCACATTGGCCAGGATGTCCAAGAAAACAGCTCAAGAACTGTCGATTGACTATGAGGAAGAAGGTCGATTCCTTGTTCGACTGGATATAGGTAAGGGCAATTATTCAGGGCCGCCAGAAAGTGCGAGATGGTTCAAGCAAGTGTCAGTTGATATTGGTAACGGTGATACTGTAGGTGTTCACGAAGTGTTCGATATGACCGACACGTTGGCTATCCTTGAAAGCAAAAAAACCCAGAAGCAGAAAGATCAAGTTAGACGATGTTTGTCGAGTATTTGCTCTGTGATTAATGATGATCGAACCAAGCAGGTTGATGTAATTAGGCTGTTGGTAAAGCAAGGAGATTTGAAGGGTACTGCTTGGGAAGCTAGGGTTAGAGAAGCGTTACCATTAGATATTAAGCGCTATGCTTTCGCAAAGGATGGAAAGGAGTACTGGTTGACTAGATCCAAGAAAGGGGACAATACGTCTTCCATTGTGATCGATAAACTACTGGCTAGGTAGGGTAGCATTATAGACTGCCCATATTACCCAGATAAGGCAGTTTGGGTAGTTTATAATATATAAAGTTGATATAAAACAACGAGTTATAATAATAGCTGTTCACTACTCAGATTACCCGCCGTGGCTAATCTGGGTAGTGTTTTAACTTATTGATTTATAAGGAGAAATATTACCCACATTACCCGTCCCTAAAGGGGGAGATTACTCCGCCTAAAGGCGAACCACTCCCCCATAGGTAGTAGGGCTCAAAGGGAGCCCATACTACTGCTTTTGGTCATTATCAAATTAACCCAATCAGTTTGGCCTGTTCATTAAGCGCTGGGCATAAGCACCCACAACACGCCTAACATTATCCTGGTCTTGCTTTATCATTCGCTCAAACGTTGCCCTATACATGCCATGTGGACGATCTGAGATGGGTCGTTGTAGGTCCACGGATGCACCCAATTTAGAGCGTAACTTTCTAGCTTTACGGATCATCCGATCTGCATAAACTTCATTCTGGCAGCTGTAGTTTAAGCCATAACATTGGCGGCATAAAAACTGTTTGGATGCGCAGTACAAGATCGCCTTTCTAGCGTTGCAGTTTGGGCATGAGAACCAAGTTCTGGTGCCACCATAGTTGCATGTCGTTCTGTCTATAAAGATGTGTTCTGAGACCGTCTCAGAGGCTGTTTGAGGCGTCTTTACAGCATAGGAAATACTCAACGTAGAGTCTTCATATGTGTACTCTAGAGCGCATTCTGAAAGCCCTGGGTTCGTCCACTTAATTGAACCATTTGAAGCACTTAGATCAAATAATCCATTACGTTTTAGCACTCGAACATCAAGTTGAGGTACTTCCTCTAAGTTAGGACCTCGACGATTCTGAAACCGTCGCCCCGAACCAATTCCACCCATAAATGAACCATTTAGACTAAATGAATAAATTGATATATTGTAACATATCGTGGTTTGGTGACGTTGCCCGACCTACAGTTTAGGAAAGCTTCCTAAGCTTAGGTGTGGTAGTCTAAAGGTAGACGCATGATCACTTGTAAATCACGGTCTATAGCGATAATGTCATCGCTCAACTCATCTTTTCGCCAGTGTAGAATGATGCCTGATTGTTCCGCAAGATTCATCAAACTATTGAATTTTATATGGAAATAGAATTTATTATGTCAAAGGTATCCGCTTTAAAGAATTCAATTGCAGGCGGTTTAGTAAAAAACACGCACTATAAAACTGCTCAAGCTGTTATAGGTATGTTCAACGGTTTTCTGTTCTTTAAAACGGAGTATTCATTAAGGCGACCTGCTACATGTTTCGCATCGACAGGCTTGTGGATTAAGCGTGTTTAGGGGGCAGCGCAGAAGGTTTGCGTATGAAACTAACGATATCATTGCTTTTCATATGCCAGGATTCCTTAATTACCGAATCATCAGTGTACACAAATGTAAAAGACGCTTTAGGAAAATTTATATCCCTAGTGGTAGCTATAAAACTGCGCTCAGGAATATTGCTAATGATCTAGACAAAGTTCTTTTTGACCACGATATAGAGAAAATCAATTATGCCTTTGTCAAAGGGCGAAACTGCCCCATGCATGCCTTTCAGCACATAGGGTATCAATACACTTTGAGTTTAGACCTCGAAGACTTCTTTGATTCTATTAGGCCGGCACATGTAAAAAAATACATGTCTCATGACCAAATTAATTTCTGCTTCATAGACAAAGCCCCAAGGCAAGGTCTGCCAACCAGTCCCGTGATTAGCAATTTGGCATTTATCGAATGTGATAAATTAATACTTGAACAATGCCGTTTACTTGATACAAACATTACATTTACGCGATATGCTGATGACTTGGTTTTTAGCTTTAATGAATTAAGTATAGCTAAAGCTTTGGTGGTGAAAGTTGAATTACTAGTTCGTCAAAATGGCTTTAAGCTAAATAAGAACAAAACCAAGTTACAGTCATCAAAGGCAGGAAGAAGAGTAATCACAGGAGTTGCTGTTGACGAAACTATACATGCCACAAGGAAGTCTAAAAAGAAGATTAGAGCCGCATGTCACCAGAAAAACCTCTCATCTCTTAAAGGCTTGGAAGAGTGGGCAAAGCTGAAATTCCCAAATAAAATCAAAATAGATGATGGGGAAACGTAATATAATGTGCGTACTTGTCCATCAAAGCTAACAGATATTATGGCTACATCATGACTATTAAATTATGAATAACATAGATAAATTTAGAAGCAGGAGCAACAGGCGGTGGCGCAGCAAACCAGGACGTATAAAAGTAAGCACGAAAGAGCTGCAAGAAATTGCGGAAGAGCTTGTAGCGGTAAAAGACAAGATACGCGCCTTACAGGAGACGGAACGATCACTGAAAAACGAGGTTTTCAGTCAGCTCAAGAGCTATGAATATCTTGAGGTTTTATTTGGAAAGGGAAGCGGTCACGTAGCTATAATTGAGAAGTGTAAAACAACTGCAGCCGCATCGTTAAATCGCGAAAGGGTTTGTCGGTACATGACGAATCGTTATGGGTCATTAGCTGCTGACGAATTACTGGAAAATTGCCTCGTTAAGAAAAAGGCCAAAGAAACTATCTACGTAAGAGTATTTCCCAATGATAAAGAATCAATAATTGGTGAGTCAGGTGAAGAAGTACAAGGTACTTTTACAGTTATTCCCGTTGATTTTGATCCGTTACTGGATGATTCGTTACCTGATTTCGATGATGACACACCTTTCTGATAGCTAATAAGCTTATTTTCACTTTCACGAATTTACTCTACACAAACTTAATGCTACCCTTCGTTCAGTTCGTGGCACCTTGTGATTAGCTATTATTGTTGAGGATGTGTTGATGTTTCGTCCACTGATACTTTTCAATACAGAGGTTCCTAGCAGCTGGCGCTGTTGTACAGGTGTGATTCTCACACGTAATTATTTGGCTGCCACGAGCTTCACATCACTCCATATCTAGTGACACTTAGCAACCTTCTCATAGTTATCCACATAACCATTACACAGTTCCATATGTAATGGTCAAGTTGGGAGTAGGGCTGGCCAAGGTATAGAGAGACAAGGCTATGCCTTCTTTCTACTTTATTTGGTGGCAACCATCGTTATGTTTTCACCTTTGAAAATATAACTGCGATGATAATTCAGATAAACTTTCTGCTCGTTTTTAAACGGTCCAGTATTCGTCTCTTTCATCATGTCGCTCACTACTAGCGCTGCAAATCGATAACAATATATGATGTCTTTGGGTCGCCTGGCGAAGACTCCGGTATGGCAATATCGATCCCAGATTTGATACCTCTTGCCAACATATACCATGCAAAAAGTGGACCTAGTAAAATAGCGTAGCCAACTCGAGCTGATAGGGCAATACCAGTTTCACCAAGGACTTTTTGATACGCCAAACTAAGCTGGTCCTGGGTTATTCTGTTTCTTAGGAAGGCTACAGTAAATGGCCATAATGAAGCGACTCCTCCTATTACAGCTCCACCAGAAGCACTGAGGATTACATCTAAGGTTGTTAGTTGGCCTAAAAGTGCGTCGAAATTATCTGCGGTCACAGAGTTTAGTTCATCTATGGACATTCCAAACATTTGATACATGGGGTCATCGGCGAATTGATCCTGATGGTCAGAAACAGTAATAATAGGAAAGTCAGGGTACCGGCTCAGTGACTCTTCAAGGTAAAAGACATTAGCTGATGCCTTAATGGAGTACTCTAATACTTCGCCAGTATCCTCGTTAGTGAAAATAATATCAGATCCCGGATAACTTTCATCTTCATGCAAGACTGCATACCAAGGATCGTTATCTGAGTTCTCTGCTTTTGCTACTAAGCGCTCAAAAAGCTTACCTTTAATAAGGCTAGTGACGCCCATCATTTGGTCTACATCGTAGTTAGAGAAATGTTCAGCTATCTCTTCGGTAGATGAATGCTCAAGTTCCGGATACCGATCCTTAATAGCACCTATAAACTCTTGTCCTATAGGACCTTGAAGCTGTTCAAATTGACCCATCTTCAAATAGAGTAAGCACGAAGTAACTAGTAAATCACCTCGTAATGTTGCTTGATCAACTGGAATTTCACCCTTTACCCAAGCAGAGAATCGATTTCCTACACGCTTAATATTTGAGATTGAAACTGCACCACTAATTGCAGAAATCTGGTAGTCATAAAGCTCTTTAGATTGCTCCCAAATAGATTTCATTGCCCGCATCGGGACTTTGAACCCTCCGTGGCTCTTCGCTTCCTTAAACCCAACCCAAATCATGACGCCAACAAAATTGGTAGTAAACAACTCTGCAAATATCATTGGGTTAATACCAGGTATTATTGAAAAGGCAGAATAGGCCAGCCCAAGTATCATTTTAAAGACAAAAGCGATAGTCAGTAATGAACCAGACAACACGCTAAAGTATTGCCACACATGGGAAAGAGGATATATTCTTAAGCCAATTTCTTTGGCAATCACAAATGCCATATATGCTTCAAAAGCAATGGATACAAATACACCTACACCTAGCTTTCCAGGCAAGCCTGCTAATACCATATTTATTACGGCAACAAGCGTTATGACGTTTTTTATCCTCGACTCAGGGTTGTCCCCTGTTGCAGAAAATACACCTTTAAATGGTTCAAATACGAAGTCTCTGAGTTTGGCATCACTAAATAGCCTGCCAACTCTTTCTTGATTTGTATTGAGCCAAGCCTTAGCGCTGTCCATCGTAGCTTTGTCACGATATGAGGCTAGCTTTGCCTTAATGCTAGATACTGTATCCTTATAACTCATGCTTAGTCCTTGTGACCTTTTACAATGTAATGCTTGCTATAAATAGTACTCTACTGTCTATATTTGTTGTCAGTCCAAACCATTGAGGTAGGGTTTCAGACCACAACAACCATTCTTTATTTGTGTTTCTAAGCTTCTTACAAATCCAATAATGGTAATTGTAGCCTGGCAGGGTCAAATCGCTAACTGTCGCGCTAAGTTGTTGGCTCGACATGTCCTGTGCTTTGGCCACAAGGTTCTCCAAAACTTCGTGGCCACCCTTTCTAAAATACTATCCATTCTGTTTGCACAAAAAACTTCGTCATCAGTGTTCATAAAAATCAACTATTTCGCCTTACTATGTCCTTAATTTCATTAAGTGAACTGTCACGCAATGCCATAAAATATGAGACTACATCAGCTCCACTATGATGTTTTGCAAAGTTCATTCCCTCGTCGAAAAAGTTAGAATCAGCTAACTCAGAACACATTTTTTCCATCATGTTAGTTTGCTTTTCGTTAAGGTTTGGGAAGGTAAAGTATTGCAAAATAAGTAGGGTTTCTATGGCGTCAGATTTTCTGAAAAAGATATCATCCTCCAATTTACCTGCGATATAGCCCACAAAAAAAGGAAGGTGCGCTGTAAGCATAAACCCTATATTTATATCTTTTCCATGTTTCTTTATCATGTGGTCCAAATGTAAGTAGATTTCATTTTTAAAGGCTATATTTAGTTTTATAGCCTCTTGCAAATGGGGTTTCTGTAGGTTAATGGATTCCACCCGTTTAGTGATATGAGATTTAGATAGTCCAAACATTTATGGTTCCTTTTTTGCATACTTAGTGGGTGAGTTTTATATAAATATACTCGTCAGCTACACAGGGCATTCGATATAGCCTAATAGTAAAACTTTTTATAGATCAATTATTTCAGCGATAGTATGGCTTGCCCATACCCATTGCAATTACCGCAGAATCCCAAGAGTAATTTGGGTTTCCTGCTCACGATGCCAATCCTCTGAAAACGTGTATGTGAATTTTCCATTATCTATTACAGAGGAAACACCGGCCTGATTCGACATGGCTGTATTTGGATATGTACCCCCTACCGCTGCAGCGTGGGCAAACTTTACTGGTAGTGTAGCCGAAATAACCATTTACTTTAGAGTCAGCGCCACAGTGTTCACATTCATCCGAATTTGTTGTTACTTTTTTACAGTGCCAGCAATTTAATGGCGCAGATATCTTTTTTACTTTAGCTGCTTTTTCAGCCTTTAGTGAACGTTGTCTTAGCCGTTTTTTGTTCTCCGCCTCTGCCTCTGCCTCGTCCCGCTTGATGCTAAAATGGGCCCAAAGTGCAGCAACAAGAATGCCAAGTATTAATAGTACTTCCATTATTTTAGTCCTCAGCAATAACATTTGAGTAATCCCAATCTGAGATAGTGCACCCACAACGCTTAATCGACATTCCCATTCTTCATAATATACAAAAATAACTAAGAAGTTTTCTGAATTTAATCAAAAAACAATGAACTAAATGAACACCAAAACTTACTCAATTATAGGTATTATTAATTTAGAAATCTTCTGCGTTAATCCAATGTAATGTCAGCACATAACTGCTATGGAGGTCTACTTATGTTGGTGATGGATATAAAGTTAAATGCAGGTTTGGTGATAGGCTATGAACCACCGATGCCAATTGTGAAAATATCACCTATACTAAAAAGGTAATCAACCAAGGAATGGTATTATGAACGCTCACGCTAAAGTCTCCCTTTCTGATATTCGCATAATGATTCTATCTGGCTTTCCGCTATCTACCGAAGAGTGTGGTCATCTATATTATGATGGTGACGGGGTAAGCAAAAGTCTTGAAGAAGCCTACGTTTGGTATCAAGTCGCTCAATGTGCTGGTAACCATAAAGTGGACTCGCTTGTTAACTACCTAGACTCCATATTAACCACATCCAAGTGCCGTAAACTGTCATCGAGGGCAAAACACATTTATACCAGGGCGCTTCGGCATTAAAGAGGAGCATGTTGTGTTGAGAAGTGAGGCACTTGTTGCGATATTATTAATAGGGTTGATTGGGGCATCCACTACCTTATTGGCACACGGTGGACGGCTAAACTCTGAGGGCTGCCATAATGACACCAAGGCTGGAACATATCATTGCCATCGATCCAGCACCAAGTCCAAAGCTAGTAATAGTGCTAAATCTAGCAGTTACAACCGAGATAACTGGAAGTTTCGCTCGTCAGCATCACCAGTATCAAGTTCTGTTTTAGGTTGGTATACGGGGATAGATGGTAGTGCCACTGACGTTGATCATGTCGTGGCATTAAAAGATGCCTATCTATCAGGCGGGCAGGTCTGGAGCAGTGCTCAAAAGCGAGCTTTCGCAAATGATCCCTTCAATCATGTTGCAGCAGTACCTTATGTTAATCGTACCCTGAAGAACGCATACGTGCCTCTGAAGTTCATAACCAAGCTGCGTAACTCGCGTTATGCTTTCGCTAATGGAAAGTGTGTTGAGTATATTGATCTTTATGTTCAAGTGAAGCAAAAGTATGGTTTAAGTTTTATCCATAACAACATTAATAAAGCTAAAGTGGCATGTCGTTAGTTTGAACATTGGTTGCACTTAAGCTGTTAAGTGGTTCTGTCAGTGTGTGCTGGCTTGTAGATCGACATAACACAAGCCTGAAAGATACGAGACGGGCCGTGTTGCTTTCAACTGTTGCCCGCTGATGCGCCAAAGCTTGACGCCTCATGTTAGGACTACGGCCGTTAATGTATGTATGGGTCTCCATCAGCTTCCAGCGCGAAGGTTTCCACTAGCTTTAACTCAGCAATCGTCATGTGAGATCTGGCCTTATTGAAGCTACGTTTGATGAATCGGTTTACATCTTCAGGTGATCGAGAGTACTTCCGTGCCCACTGGCTGACCAACAGCCCAATTCGCTGCTTTAGTTCCTCTTCAATCTGTTTTGGTGTCTTCTCGATCACGACTGGAGTATTGCCGTTAAAGGCACGATCAGGTTCAAATCGATAGACATCGGTCACGTTAGACCTTAGAGGTACCATATCCCTATTGGCATCAAGATCAGAAATTCCAGATGGTCCATTACGCCCTTCAGTAACTCCTTTTAAAGTAGCTTCTTGTTCGTCGATAATTTGCTGAATAACGTCATTGGCCAGTGGGTCTGCAGGAATGAAAACATAAGCCTGCTGGTCCTGCCACGATCCTGCCGAGGGATGGTTATCGTAGCGGGTAGCTCTTCCTAAACACTGCTCTAGCCACGGAGGACTACGGTAGTTATTGAGCAATATTAGGTGTGTTATTGCAGGTACGTTTAGCCCCTCATATGCCATGCCTACACAGATTAGACATTGTGGCGTTGGGTCATCTTGAAATCTCGTAAGTACCTTTACTGCGGCGGAGGAGTCATCAGATGTTGCTATTGACGCGTCAAATCCAAGGTTCATCACAGTGGCTAAGCGATTTTGGGCATCAGTGATATCACGGCAAACAACAAGGCACTTTGCTCTAGAGTTGGTTTTGAGATTGACGAAACCAAAGATGTACTGAAGGAAAATGCTAATGATACCAAGCAATTCCTAAATGATAGCCGGTCAAGTTTTGATCAACTTAATATCTGTGTTAATTCCTTGGAAGAAAGATTAGGAAAAATAGAACAAAATCAGATTGAATTGCGTGAATCAATTAATTCCCTTGATATTGTATCTCCTGAAGATTTAGTTAAGTTAAAAGGTGAAATTGGGTTTGTAGTGACAGAAAATGTAGATAGCCTAAAAAGACATATTGAAGTGATTACCTCTCAATCCAAAGAAAAGTTGTCATCAAGGATGACACTGATAGCGTTGATTTCTGTAGGAACCATCATAGGTATAGGAGTACTCATATGACGTTAATTATAGGATTTCAATGAAATCTTCTTTAACTGCGTATTTGTGCGTTTATTAAATAGTTGTCCCGAGACAACAATTGCAGTGATTGTGCACAATTGATGTCTCAAGGCAATGTTTGCATCACACATCTGAAGTAGCGCCAGTATGATGACTGTCAATTGCTAACAGAAAGTCTAATCCAATTCATATTCCACGAGGGCCCCGCCGCATTAATCCGCAGCACCTGCTCCCCAGCTTGCAAATCAATAGTTGCACTTAGGGTTGTCCAGTTTTGCCAGCCACCGGTATTGGGTACTGATTGGCTATCTATCTCTGCGCCATTAACCAGTGTTGCAAAGCCGCTGCTGCCCAAGTAGCTGGCTACGCGGTATTCAATTAGGTAGCTGCCGGGGGTCTGCACGTCTATGTTGTACTGCAGCCAGTCGCCAGCGTCTACGTAGCCAATATTTCTGCCGCCGCCGGTGCCGCCGCCGCTGTCGGTGGAAGCCTCGGTTTGTATGCCATTCATGGCGGCAAAGAGTTCGGCCTCTATGGTGCTGGGCACTGAGAACACAACGTCAGACTGGCCGCCGCCACTGCTGGAGGTGTCTAGGTTGTCGCCCAATGTGTCTGTGTCTTGGTAGGTTAAACCATAGCCATAGGCAAACAGGGGGTCGTAGGCGGTGTCGTTGCGGTTAATTGCCAGCTGGTTGGCGCTGTTGGGCCAGGAGAACGATAGCTTGCCGATAAAGTCATGGTTAGTGGCGCCGGCGGGGGTTTTAAAAATTACATCGGCTATACCTGCGCCTTCGGTGCCTGGCAGCCAGGCCGCCACAAAGGCATTGGAGGCGTTAAGTTCGGCATTGACCCACAGTGGGCGCCCGGTTATGAAGATGGACACTACGGGGATATCCTGGTCGCGCAGTGACTGCAGCAGGGCTAAATCAGATTTGTTGCCCGGTTGATATTCGAGGCTATTTAAATCGCCTACGCCCTCGGCATAGGGTGACTCCCCAAATACCACTATGGCCACATCTGGGGCAGTGCCGCTAAAGCTGCCGTTGGCGCTTAAGCTGGTGGTGCCGCCAGCGGCATTTACCGCGGACTGTATACCAGCATAGATGGAGGTGGCACCGGGGAAGTCGCTGTTGCTATTGCCAGTACCCTGCCAGGTAATTGTCCAGCCGCCGCTCTGCTGGCCGATATTGTTGGCGCCGCTACCGGCTACTAGTATATTGGCGCTGGGGGTCAGTGGTAAGAGGTTGTCGCTGTTTTTAAGCAGTACCAGAGATTCGCGAACCGCTTGGCGGGCTATGGTGCGGTGGGCCGCAGCGCCGATAAGTGCGCTGTTGTTGGCGTGGGTGCGCTCAGAGGGTTTTACTTTGTCGGCAAAGCCGGCACGCAGTTTAACGCGCAGAATGCGGGTGACCGCATCGTCAATTCGCGACTGGGGTATGGTGCCGTTTTGTACCTGGACTAGGGTGTTGGCAATAAACTGCTGCCAGGCAAAGGGCACCATTATCATATCTACACCAGCCATAATGGCCTGGACACATTCTGAGTCACCGCAGCCTGGCACCTGGCCATGGCCATTCCAGTCGCCTATCACAAAGCCATCAAAGCCCATCTGTTGCTTTAATACATCGGTGAGCAGGTATTGGTTGCCATGCAGTTTGGAGCTATTCCAGCTGTTGTAGGAGGCCATCACTGTCTGGGCGCCAGCGGCTAGAGCGGTGAAGTAGCCCTGGCCATGGATATCGTGCAGCTCAGCTTCGGTGATTACGGTATTGCCCTGATCCACACCGTTCTGGGTGCCGCCGTCGCCAATAAAGTGTTTGGCGGTGGCAATCACGTGGCCGGGGCCAAAGCGGTCGTTGCTATCACCCTGCAGGCCGGTAACAATTTCTCCGGCATATGCTTTTACTATTTCTGGGTCTTCTGAAAAGCCCTCGTAGGTGCGTCCCCAGCTGTCGTTGCGCACTACAGCCAGGGTGGGTGCAAATACCCAATCAATACCTGTAGCCGCCACTTCAAGGGCTGTGGCTTCGCCAATTTGGCGAATTAGGCTGGGGTTGTTGGCTGCGCCCAGGCCGATATTGTGGGGGAAGATAGTGGCGCCAATGACATTGTTATGGCCATGCACTGCGTCTGTGCCCCAGATCAGCGGCACGCCCACGCCGCCGTCGCTGATATCTGTGCTGGCTTCGTAGTAGCTATCGGCCAGGTTAACCCAATCGGCCAGGCTGGAGTTTTTGCCATTGGGCCAGGTGCCACCGCCATTGAGTACGGAGCCAAGGTTATAGTCACGCACCTGGGCGGCGCTCACCTGACTAATTTCCGCCTGTACCATTTGGCCCACTTTTTCGGCCAGAGTCATTTCCGCCAAAATAATCGCCACTGCTGCGTCTACATCTTCGGTAACCATAGAGTTTACTGCGGGCCAGGTAAATGCCGTGCTATCGGCAATCACATCAATGGTAACTGTAGCTGTAGCACTATCGGCATCCACTACTGCGTAGGTAAAGCTATCGCTGCCGCTGTAGGCGCTATTAGGGGTATAGGTGGTAGATTCGACTAGTTTGACCAATGGGGAAAGAGAGAAAAGTGTGCTAGTTTTGGAGCCAATTCCACAAGAAAGGCCCCGTTTTTTAGCCTCTTTTACATACATCTTTTGATAGGTCGACCAAACCTTTTCTCCATTCTTAGTTGCAGTTGCAAAGCTGCATATCAGGGAGTCTGGTTGATTCTTCAAATTAGCAGATGCATATACTGGCCAAGCTGCAAACACAGCAATAAGTAGCAGGTTCGTCGCGTAATAACCGATATGTTTTATATTATGAATTACTAAACGCTTTATCATCTATGCAATTGCCTTAGATCCTTTTTAGGTTGAGCTTCCCTTCACTACTGCTGTCATTAGACTATAACCTAAATCTTACTATTATTTAAATTCTACTGAAATACTGTCACCAAAAGATCATTATTGATATAAAGGAACGCTGACTTTGTGCATCCAGGTTGTGGTGGTACGTTTTATGAGAAGACTGATAACGTCTGATTTCATGGTAAGTTTGAACCACGATTTTATAAGACCGACGGGGTGTTTATTGAGTCTTAGTATGTTGAATCGATGTGTTGATGAAACATGAGTGAAATTGGCTCTGGGGTAGCCCCATGGTAGCCCCGTAAAAACCATACAAAACACACAAAGTTAATTGCGTTATAAGTGATTGTTTTACAGGGGGAATTATGGTGCCCGGAGACGGAATCGAACCGCCGACACGAGGATTTTCAATCCTCTGCTCTACCGACTGAGCTATCCGGGCAATACTGCGTTGCTCTCTTCTGGGCCTGTTGCGTCGTGTTGAGCTACCGAG
>Ga0209495_1001414_pt1 | contig 16746 bp, 14 predicted proteins | sample EN1Hudsemesocosm_FD_184629 | JGI IMG/M metagenome (GOLD analysis project Ga0209495, IMG submission 184629) | Methane-oxidizing microbial communities from mesocosms in the Hudson Canyon - EN1E Hudson Canyon (SPAdes) (version 2) | ecosystem: Environmental > Aquatic > Marine > Cold seeps | place... | reverse complement strand
AGTAGTTTCAACTGAAGTAATGGACTATTACTGATGCGTGATTTTCCAGCCCAAGTAGCATAATTATCCTGCTTACCTACAGTAACGATGTCTACATGAAGTGCTTTAGCTAGATGCTGCTCAGCCTTTGCCAGACGGTGAAAGCTTTTTACCGTGCTTAAAAAGTCGACATCAAACCGGGCAAAGTCTTTACTGTTTTTCACGCCAGAGAAAAATACAAATGCACGGTCTCGGAAATAGATAACTGAGACTCGTAAAAGCTTGTCTTTTAGCTTAGATAAGCCCGTATAGCCTTCCAAACCATTCACATTGAGACTTTTACCCTCTAATAATTTATCTAGCTTTAATCGCTGTTTAATAAAGTCTTGAGGAGATAATTTACGGTTTATGTCCGTAGCACGCATTTCAATAAAAGCCTGCCCACCCGACGAGACAGCCTGCAAACTACTTGGTTTATTATTCACTTGCCAAGCAACGGGGAAATCAACAGAAAAATTCATTGCAAGATGATAAAAATGACGGCCAGAACGAATTCCTTGCGCTTCACTATCGCCAAACACCAGGCCATTAATTTGGTCTAAATATTCTCGGCGTAAAATTAGGCCTTTGCGCTCTGCAGAAAATTGTTCCGCAGCGCCAACCACTTCGTGCAAACGAGTATCATTATCAGGATGACTCGCAAATAAACCATGATAACCCTGAGCTTCGCGCCCTTGTTTTTTAGCCTCTGCCGCAGCAAAGGTCTCTTGTGCTTTTAATACGCGGATGACATCAATCATTGCTTTAGGCTCATAGCCCGCTCTGGCAAGGTATTCAGCACCAAGACCATCAGATTCTAATTCATGTTCTCGCCCATAACCACTTAATAAGGCTCCACTCATAATATTAAATATATCTTGTGATGGTCCTGCGCGTAACTCAGGAAAAAGTATCGAACCTAAGAGATAACCAAGACCCGCAGCTTGAGATGCACTTTGCTGACGTACGCCATGTCTCGCTGTTACATGGCCTATTTCATGCCCTAATACTGCAGCTAGTTCAGCTTCAGAATTTAGATAGACCATTAAACCTCGAGTGATGTAAATATATCCACCAGGTAAAGCAAAGGCATTGATCACCGGTGAGTCTAATACCGTAAAGCGGTAAATGAGATTTTCTCGGTGGCTAACCGCGGCCAACTTCTCACCAACAGACTGAACATAAACCTGTAAAGCCTCATCATCATAACGGCCATATTGAGCGATAATTTTAGGGTGATTTGTCCGCCCCATAGCAATTTCACTATCTTCGCTCAACATCACAAAGTCATGATGTCCACTTACAGGGTTTTGTGCGCAGCCTGTCAGGCTTAAAAACAACAAAGCCCCTGCTAAAAAGCAGAGGCTCTGATATTTTTCACGCACTATATTTAATAATACAATTACGTTCATATTCTTTTTTGACCTATTAAACAGGTCTGTCGAATTATTTTCCGTATTTTTGACGGAATTTATCAACACGACCAGCAGTATCAAGCATTTTTTGCTTGCCTGTGTAGAACGGGTGACACTCTGCACAAACATCCAAGCTCAAAGCAGTGCTGCGAGTAGAACGTGTTTTAAATGAGTTACCACAGCTACAAGTAACGTCGATCTCGCTGTATTCTGGATGGATATCCGCTTTCATATCTATTCTCGTTAATGTTTTTAAAAATTTATTAGCCCGACCTAAAATATATTCAGGGCTTTAGAACCGAGCAATTTTACTGATCTATCATCGTAACAGCAAGTTTTTATTTAAATGGAAGCTCAACAATACTAGTTAAAGCCCTTTTCTGCCACCAATAGCGCCTGATTTCTCCAACCTTGTTGTTGCTCCCCTAACAATGATTCTTCACGATAAACGCGTATTTTCATTGATGAAAACAAGTTTAATAACTCATTATCAGCCAATAAAAACGCTGGATTATTAGGTCCCTGCTCACTTACTTTATCTTGACAATATGTTTGATAAAAAACTAAACCACCTGGCCGTAAAGCGTCTATCAAAGTAGAACATAAACCCCTATCCAAGAAAAAGCTCACCACCAGCACATCCAAACTATTTTCTTTCGGTGGCGATTTCACAACATCTCGTACTTGAGCATCAATTGCTAAAGAATTTGATACTGCATTTTCCGTCAATTGTTGAATCGCAACACCTGAACTATCCCAGGCTAAAACATCTAAACCAGCCTTAGCAAGTAACTGGGCATTTCCACCCTGACCACAAGCTAAATCTAATGCTATTCCTTGTGAAGGTAGTAAATGCTGGTTTTGAGTAAGAACATAAGAAGCTGTCGGCTCTGCAGATTTCTGGCTATAGATCGTGTCCCATTTCGATTGAGTCACCTCTCTAGCGTCTCCAAAAAGCGGGAGTCAAGACAACTAATAGGGTGAAAATCTCTAGCCGCCCCAATAACATCGCAACACACAATACCCATTTCGAAGGTGAATTGATATCACCATAATTAGCCCCAACCTCACCCAAACCAGGTCCAAGATTATTCAGACAAGCTGTTACGGCCGAAAAGGAGGTCACAATATCTAAACCTGTTGCCATTAAAAACAAATGCATAATACTGAAACAAAAAATGTATAAAGCAAAAAATCCCCATACAGCACCGATTACTTTTGATGGCAAAGCTTTATTGTTTACTTTAATCGCAAAGATAGCATTCGGGTGAATCAACCGTAAAACCTCTCGATAGCCCTGTTTGAATAACAACATAACTCGAATCACTTTCATTCCGCCGCCCGTCGAACCAGCACAGCCACCAATGTAACTCGTCATCAATAATAAGATTGGCAAAAATCCTGGCCATAAAGAATAATCAGTCGTGGTAAACCCCGTTGTTGTACCAATAGATACCGCTTGAAAAATACCCTGATGAATTGCTGTCCAAGGTGTTTCAAAGGTGTGAGTGAAATAGAGGTATGTTGATGTAACGACTGATATAATTCCTAAAATCCATAAATAAACACGCAATTCAGAATCTGCAAAATAGTGTTTTATAGAGCGATGGCGCCATGCTAAAAAATGCAATGAGAAGTTCATCCCCGCCAGAAGCATAAACACGACCGTAATCATCTCAATTGTGGCACTATTAAAGAAACCTATACTGGCATCATGAGTCGAAAAACCACCAATCGCAACGGTTGAAAAACTATGGCCTATCGCATCAAACCACGTCATTCCTGCCCAATGAAAGGCTACAGCACAAGAAATCGTTAATGTTAAATAAATATACCAAAGTGCTTTAGCTGTCTCAGTAATCCTCGGTGTCAATTTTGAATCTTTCATCGGCCCAGGTGTTTCAGCACGGTATAGCTGCATGCCCCCGATCCCAAGTAACGGTAATATCGCAACGGCTAAGACCACGATTCCCATACCACCAAGCCATTGCAAGAATTGACGGTAAAACAATACCGCCTCTGGCAAGTCATCTAAGCCAGTTAAAACAGTAGCACCGGTTGTAGTTAGGCCTGACATCGATTCGAAAACCGCATCAGTAAATGACATGGCTGGTACTTGCGTCATGAAAAAAGGAATTGCCCCAGAGATGCCTAAAGTCACCCAAAACATGACAACAACTAAAAAGCCATCTCGAACCTTTAACTCTTTTCGATGGTGACGAACTGGAAACCAAAACACAATACCGGCAAGGAGCAGGAGTAGAAAAGCATCAATAAATGCTTGCGTCGAACCATCTTGGTAATACAGTGATACTGCTATTGGGGGTAATAGCGTAAAACTAAATAACCCCAATAAAATACCCAGAATTCGCTGTATGGTTAAAAACTGCATTAATTCGCCTGATTGCTTTTACTAATTCGCCGATAATACGCCCACACCATCAACATGAACAGAGACAATAACAACAAAGGCATTTGTCCCCAGCTGACATAGGGCGTTTCTCCCTGACGAGGCTGAACCATTCCCGTTAATACAGCTTCTTTAAACTGAGGTGTTTGCTGAATTATTTCACCTTTAAAATTGACCAATGCTGAAATACCATTTGTTGTCGATCTGACTAATGGTCGGCCCATTTCTAATGCACGATTTTGAGAAATCTGTAAATGCTGATGCGCGGCAAAAGAGTCGCCATACCACGCATTATTAGTTGCATTAACTAGAACTGTAGCTTCAGGTAAGCTACGTAAAACCTCTGTTGAAAAAATATCTTCATAACAAATTGATAAACCTACCGGCTGCCCTGCGACTTGTAATAACTCTGTTGAGATTGGTCCAATTCGAAATGCAGACATCGGTAAATCAAAGAATTTAATCAGTCCTCTTAGCCATTCCATTGGAATATAGTCGCCAAAGGGGACTAAATGATTTTTATGATAAAAACCTTCCTGACCATTTTCTAGCGCCAAGATACTATTATAGTAATGACCTGTTGCGCGATCCATTACTGGCAAACCAAGTAATATCGCCGTGTCATTTTCTTTTGCTAATTGTGCAAGTGGATCTAGAAAAACTTCTTTTGCTTGGTGATGAAATACCGTGACCGCATTCTCAGGCCAAACAATTAAATCACTCTGCCAATTTTCTTTTGTTCTTGCTTCATACAAGGCGAGAGTCTTAAATAACTGCTCTGGATCCCACTTAATGGCTTGCGGAATATTTCCTTGAATAATACTGACTTGAATTTCATCATCAATAGGCAGTGTCCACTGCTCTGACTTTAAAACACTGCCACCGGCCCATATAACGATCATTACAAGCAAGGGCCACCAGTGTCTTTTTTGATAGGTGACGACAAGTAGCCCTGCTGACAAAGCTGTTAATAATGACACACCCAAGGCACTAATCACGGGCGTATAACCACTTAATGGTCCATCAATTTGTCCTACGCCCACATCCAGCCATGCTAAGCCTGTTAAGAACCAGCCTTTGAAAATTTCAAATAACAGCCATGCAACAGGAAGTAAGAAAACAGTGTCTCGGGTGCTTAACTTCCCTGCCGTAATCTTATTAATTCCCCAGCCCATTAAAGCTAGGTATAAAGCTAAAAAGCTGACAAATATTCCGGTCAGAAATGCTGCCAAAAATACATTTGCTTGGCCAAAGTCATGAATAGCCACATAAATCCATGAAATCCCTACACCAAACATGCCGAGACCAAAGAAAAATCCGCGTAGTGCAGCTTGTTTTGCCGTTGTGTTATTCCACGATAAGAACAGTACCGCTAAACTTAGTACCGCTACCGGATAATAATGAAAAGGAGAGAATGAAAGTGGGAGCAACGCACCTGCTATCAAAGCCATCAAGTGACCATACCAAGGTTTAGGCATTACTTATTTTCCATTTTGATATCAGGCCGCAGGTTTATCCAAGTCTTGCTTGTCTTTTTCCGGCAAGATGCTCATTTCTAATAAATGAATACGGCGATTATCAGCCCTCATAACCGTGAACTGATAATTACCAATAGTTACTTGCTCATCACGAGCAGGTAAATGACCAAAGTGATTCATCACAAAGCCACCTACCGTATCAAAGTCATCATCATCCCAATCAGTAGAAAAGTATTCATTAAAATCTTCTACTGTTGTTAATGCCTTAATTGTATAAGTTGAATCATCATGTTTTAAGATGGGTGCATCATCATCAATATCATGCTCATCTTCAATCTCACCAACAATTTGTTCAAGTACATTTTCGATGGTGACCATGCCAGCTACACCACCATATTCATCAACAACGATGGCCATATGATTTCGACGGGCACGAAATTCTCGTAACAAGACATTCAAACGTTTGCTTTCAGGAATAAATACGGCAGGACGCATGATCTCTTTGAGATCGAACTCAAACTTATCTGCTGAAACAACAGCAGCTAATAAATCTTTTGCCAGTAAAATACCGATCACATCATCACGATCATCATCGATGACAGGAAAACGAGAATGTGCCATTTCGGTAATTAATTTTAAGGTTTCTTCTGCAGAGGCATCACGTGACACCATCACAACTTGGGAACGAGGAATCATGACATCTCGTGCCTGCATTTGTGACACGCTTAATGCGCCTTCCACAATAGATAGAGCTTCGGCATCTAGAATATGACGCTCAGATGCACTACGAATTAGCTCGATAAGCTGATCTTGATCTTCAGGCTCAAAAAGGCCCTTACCCAGACGTTGAACCCACGTTAAATTGCTTTGCGAGTTACTCGATCGCCCTTCACTCATGATTGCATCTCTTCTTGATATGGATTACCAATATCTAAGGTCTGTAGAATTTTTTGCTCTAGCTCTTCCATGATCTCGGCCTCATCATCCTCAATATGATCATAGCCTAACAAATGTAAGCAGCCATGAACCACTAAATGAGCCCAATGATGATGAAGGTTTTTGCCTTGTTCTGCCGCTTCTTTTTCAACTATCGGCGTACAGATAACTAAATCGCCCAATAAGCGAGGTTCCATCGGTACCGGAGAATCAAAAGGAAAAGATAACACGTTTGTTGGACCTGTTTTGCCGCGATAAGTCGAATTTAACTCTGCGCTTTCTTCAACGTCTACCAGGCGAATACTTAACTCGCAGTCCTCTGGCACATTGTGTAATGCAGCCTCGACCCATTGTTGGAATTGGTCATTATTTGGTACTTCACCATCACATGCTATCTGCACATCTGTAATGATCGTCATTACTGTGCTCTCTCCGAGGTTTCATAAGCCACAATCACTTTTTGAACCAAAGCATGACGCACAACATCTTTTGCTTGAAAGAAAGTGAAAGCAATCCCTTCAACACCTTTTAAAACTTCAATGGCATGTCTCAGGCCTGATGATTGTGGATTAGGTAAATCAATTTGAGTAATATCACCGGTAATCATCACTGTTGAGTTATAGCCCATACGCGTCAAAAACATCTTCATTTGTTCTTTGGTCGTATTTTGCGCCTCATCCAAAATAATAAATGATTCGTTTAATGTTCGACCTCGCATATAGGCAAGTGGAGCCACTTCAATCACATTACGCTCAATCAGTTTTGCTACACGCTCAAAGCCAAGCATTTCGTACAAAGCATCATATAAGGGACGTAAATAAGGATCGACTTTTTGACTCAAATCACCCGGAAGAAAACCCAATTTCTCACCCGCTTCAACGGCAGGTCTTACAAGCAATATTCGGCGGACCAAATCACGTTCTAAAGCTTCAACTGCACAGGCAACAGCCAAATATGTTTTACCCGTTCCGGCAGGACCAACCCCAAAGTTAATATCATAAGTCATCGCTTTACGGAGGTAGTCGTGTTGATTTTCACCTCGAGCTTTCACTAAACCACGTTTAGTTTTTATCACAACTTCATGCTGCTCAACTACTGGCAGTGTTTCTTCGCCATCAGCTTGACGAATCGCCATATGAACTTGCTCAGGGACTAAAACTGTTTGTGCTGTTTCAGCATAAAGTTCATGAACCACTTCTTGAACATTAGCTAATAATCCAGCTTTACCAATAATCTGAAATTTAATGCCGCGGTTATTAATCTCAACCCCAAAGCCACGCTCCATCATTCTCAAGTGCTCATCAAGATGACCACATAAATTAGCTAAACGAGGATTATCTGCAGGACTCAGCTCGAAACTAATACTGTCCAGTGAAGGTTTTTCTGTTGTCAAAGTGAAAGTCTCATAATTTAAAGAATAATACTGTCAGCAAGTAGCTCACCACGAAGGGAATTACTATAAGCTTCAGTAATATTAACGTCGACAAACTTGCCCAACAAAGATTGGTCGCCTGCAAAAACAACCGAACGGTTATTTTCAGTACGGCCTTTCAGCTCACCATCAACACGTTCCGCAACACGTTCAACAAGGATTCGCTGCGTTGAACCCAACATCGCTTGGCTATGTGCCGCTTCTTGTTCGAGTAAAGTTTCTTGAATAAGCTTCAAACGATCCTTTTTTACATCATCAGTCACTGAATCAATAAATGCCGCAGCAGGTGTACCTGGACGAGCGCTATAGATAAAGCTGAAAGAATGATCAAAGTTCATTTCTTTAACCAAATCTAAAGTCGCTTGAAAATCAGCATCACCTTCATCAGGGAAACCAATAATAAAGTCACTTGATAAACTAATGTTCGGTCGTACTTCTTGCAATCGACGAAGTTTAGATTTGTATTCTACTGCCGTATGACCACGCTTCATCATCGCTAAGATACGATCTGAACCAGATTGAATAGGTAAATGTACATGGTCCACCAGCTCAGGTACTTCAGCAAAGGCTTGGATCAAACTATCTGAGAACTCAACAGGATGTGAGGTAGTAAAACGAATCCTATCAATACCTTCAATGGCTGCAACATAATGGATTAACAGGGCTAAATCTGCCTTATCTCCATCATCCATATCACCTTGATAAGCATTTACATTTTGACCCAGCAAGTTCACTTCGCGAACACCTTGGGCCGCTAGCGAGCGAATCTCAATGAGAACCTTATCAACCGGGCGACTCACTTCTTCACCACGGGTATAAGGTACAACACAGAAAGTACAATACTTACTACAGCCTTCCATGATCGATACAAAAGCCGAAGGACCATCGGCTTTCGCCTCAGGCAAGTTATCGAATTTTTCTATCTCAGGAAAGGTGATATCAATGCGTGGTTTATGACTTTTCTTAACATCCGTAATCATTTCAGGTAGACGATGTAAAGTCTGAGGCCCAAAGATCACATCAACATAAGGTGCACGACGACGAATAGCATCGCCCTCTTGGCTTGCTACACAACCACCAACACCAATAATTAAGTCAGGCTTGTCATCCTTCCATTTTTTCCAACGCCCAAGCTGATGAAACACCTTTTCTTGGGCCTTTTCACGGATAGAACACGTATTAAGTAATAACACATCAGCTTCTTCAGCCACATCTGTTACTTCTAATTGGTGAGACTCTGCAAGTACATCTACCATTTTTGATGAATCATATTCATTCATCTGACAACCAAATGTCTTTATATAAAGTTTACCGGCCATTCAACACTAAAATCATAAAAATAAGATCGCATAGAATACTATTTTTAAGCACTTAACTCAAAGACTGTCTTATCTCCATTGATGCCATCGGCGACCAAACAACCATTGCAGCTACGATTATCGAACAAAATGTAGACTATGTACTCGTTTTATAAAGATAATCAAAGGGAAACTTAAAAATTAGCGCTATGGATGAAAAGCTTCTTAATTAAAATTAATTGCAGAAAAATTAAAATGCTCTTATTCTAAGGCATAACCAAGATCTAGGACCTCTACAAACTGCTCATATTCACATTTATTAATGACTGACAGCGTAAAAAGTACCTATCAAGGGAAGAGAGATACCGCATGAAAATCACCAAGCCACTTAGCCACTTAGCTCTTGCGATCAACATGCTCCTGTTAGCCCCTCTAGCACATGCTACAAGCTTTACCATCATTAATGGCGTCACAGAAAATACGCCACAAACCTTAATTGATAATGAATCTGGCACCATTGAGGCAGGAGGAACATTAAGCACAGGAGCAACCTCTGCAGTCACTGCTAGTGGCGTCAACAATATAATCGACAACAGCGGCAGTATTGATACAACAGGAGTCAATGCTAGAGGTATTCACTCGTCTGGCGCTGATGCCTCTATCGATAACAGCGGCAGTATTAATACCACTGGTGATACTGCTTTCGGTATTCTCTCAGATGGCGCAGATACCACTATTAACAACAGCGGTAGTATTAATACAATGGGGCTTGGTGCTAACGGTATTTACTCAACCGGCGCAGCTACCATCATCAATAACAGTAGAAGCATTACTACAGTAGGTATCGGTGCTAACGGCATTATCTCAACCGGTGAAGATATCACGATCAACAATAACGGTAGTATTAATACAACTGGCGATAGTGCTAGCGGTATTTTCTCAAATAACATTAATGCCTCCATCAGCAACAGCGGTAGTATTAATACAATCGATATCAATGCTAGAGGTATTTTCTCGTCTGGTGCTGATGCCACTATCAACAACAGCGGTAGTATTAATACCACTGGCGATACTGCTCACGGTATTCTCTCAGATGGCGCAGATGCCACCATCAGCAGCAGCGGCAGTATTACTACCACTGGTGATACTGCTCACGGTATTAACTCAAGTAACATTAATGCCATCATCAACAACAGTGGCAGTATTAATACAATCGATGATGGTGCTAACGGTATTCTCTCAGATGGCGCAGATACCACTATTAACAACAGCGGCAGTATTAATACAACGGGGCTTACTGCTAACGGTATTTACTCAACCGGCGCTTCTACCATCATCAATAACAGCAGAAGCATTACTACAGTAGGTCAGGCTGCTAACGGCATTATCTCAACCGGTGTAGATATCACGATCAACAATAACGGTAGTATTAAGACAACAGGAGAAAATGCTAGCGGTATTTTCTCAAATAACATTAATGCCTCCATCAGCAACAGCGGTAGTATTAATATAATGGGTGTCAATGCTAGAGGTATTTTCTCGTCTGGCGCAGATGCCACCATTAACAATAGTGGTCTAATTTCTGTTGCCAACGCAAGTTCTTTTGCTGTCTTAGGTGGTTCAAACGATATCACTCTCAACCTACTCTCCGGCTCAATAATTATGGGGGCCATTGATTTAGGTGATAATGGCGGTGATAACGATACAGTTAATATTTATGGTGGTAGTGCATCTGCAACCTTGTCATTTACAAATGTCGAGAACATTAATTTATTGGGCAGTGCCGGAGTGATTAGTGGTAATACCGTAACGACAATTGATACGACGGGAGAATCCACTCGTGGTGTCGCCTTAGCAAGGTTAAGTTCTTCTATTCATAATATGATTCATCAACGCATGACTCAGTCAACGCCGCTAAAACCCGTACAAGTTGCCGCATTAACATTGTCTCATGACATGTTATTCCAAGAGCGTAAACCAGTAGCATGGGCACAAGTATTTGGTGGTACGTTTGATCGTGATAGTGAAGGTACAGCCTTGGCCTATAACTATGACCAAGCAGGTTTCACCATCGGTTATGAGTGGGATGTAAGCAGTAGTCGTGTTGGCTTAATCAGTGGTGTTGCTCATACTAAAACAGAAACAGATACTACCTCATTTGAAACTGAAGCTGATAACTACTATATCGGTACTTATGGTCACTTTAACTTAGGCCGAGTTAACCTTTCTACCTCATTCTTAGGAGGCTATAGAGATCATGATAATGACCGCTTAGTCGTTGATAATATTAATGGACTTGAAGTAGCAGAATCTGATTTCGATAGTACATTTTTAAGCCCGTCAGTTACTTTAAGCTCTGTTTATAGTGTCGCGGATAAATTAGAATTACGCCCTTCTATCAACGCCACTTACAGTGTGGCATGGTTAGATAACTACCGTGAATCAGGCACCACAAATTCAAACTTACAGATAGATAGCCGTACAGTAGAAGCCCTAACCGCACGCATTCAATTAGCGGCTGCATACCAACTTGATCAAAGCAGTGAATTTGAATTTCGGGTGGGTGTTAATTCTCGTCATACTGATGACGATGATACTAAAGGCAGTTTAGCCAATAGTGACTTCCGCTTTGCCAATGCCGGTGATGAAAATGTGACTGGCGGCTATGCAGGGGTTAACTTACGCGTTGTGCAACAAGATAACCTAAGCTTAACAGCTGACGTTGAATTTGGTGGTGATAGTGATGAAGATTACGTTAATGCTAACATCAGTTTGGAATATAGCTTCTAAGAATTCAGCATTATTTTATAAATAAATATAGAAGTAAGTGATTGTTTTTATTTAAAAAAACATATTAAATCACCTGTGATTATCTCAACTTTAAAAGGAATTAAAGTATGGCGATTAAAGATTGGCCTGCCGACGAAAGACCCAGAGAAAAACTATTGCAAAAGGGTGCACAGGTATTATCTGATGCCGAGTTACTTGCTATTTTCCTACGAACCGGTGTCACAGGGTTTTCTGCTGTAGAACTAGCACGACAACTATTAAGCCATTTTGGCAGTTTACGAGCCCTCCTCGAATCAGATCAACGGCAATTTTGTCAGCAACATGGACTTGGCCCAGCAAAATACGCTCAGCTCCAAGCGGTGTTAGAAATGAGCCGACGTCACCTTGAATCCACGCTAAGTCGTGGCGATGCACTCACCGATGCTGCGACAACTAAACATTATTTGCAGCAACGTTTACGCGCTTATCCTTATGAAGTCTTTGCTTGCTTATTTCTTGATAGTAAACATCGTATGATTTCATTTGATGAATTATTCTCTGGCACCATTGATAGTGCCAATGTTTACCCTCGAGAAGTCGTGAAACGTGCACTTGAGCATAATGCTGCTGCCGTCATATTTGCCCACAATCACCCATCTGGCATTGCCGAGCCTAGTCATGCAGATCACAGTATCACTCAACTACTAAAATCAGCACTCGATCTAGTCAATATTCGCGTGCTTGATCACATTGTTATTGGTGATGGTGAAACTGTTTCTTTTGCTGAAATTGGCCAACTCTAATCTAAATCAATAGGCTTGTTGGTAAACACTTTTTTACCCGTAAACATAGCAGAAACGAGTCCATTACGTTCTTTTAATTCCGTCACTACAACACCTAAAAGGTGTAACAACACCGCGATTAACAGCGCATAAAATGCATAATAATGCGTGGTAATAAATGGCTTTCTGAAATCTCGCATCTCTTTGTATGAAGCTTCATCCACCCCCTCTTTTGAATAGGGTTTAACGCTATCTATTGTCGAATTATCAACGGCTACCCATTCTTTTATCGTATTACCAAAAGGAGGCATATAAACATCTGTGCCCGCCAAAACTAAACCGGTAATCGCTTGAACACTTAATAATAAGAACAGTATGGCTACCATCAATCGAGCAATAGGATTATGACCTAAAAAACCCACTGCTTTACCAGATTTTGCACCATTAATCATAGCTGACAATTGAGTCCGATATGCAGAACCAAATGGCAATATTGCAGACCAGCGAGCATAACGGCTGCCGATAAATCCCCAAACAATTCGCCAAGTTAGATTTAGTGCAAATATATAACCGATATACACATGCACTGTTTTCAGCAGAATCTTGCCATCACTCGGTACACCTAATGCTTTTGCATTCAAAATCACCGTTCCCACTGCAATTAGACCTAATACACAGAGCACATTAAGCCAGTGAAAGATTCGAACTGTTTTATCCCATACTGGATAGCTTGTTAATTTTTGTTTCGAATCAGTCATGCCATACTCCTTGAATCAGTCAGTTATCTAACGTTATTACACCACTCAATCCTTAATTAAACCTTAAAAAATATAATCATCCTGAGATATTTGCATGATAAGTATTTTTTGTCGTAGCAAGGAAAAAATAGTCTAAAAAGCACAGTTTACTCGTGTAAATGAGCATTTTGAGACTATTTTTAACGCCGCTATGGCGAAAAAGATGACTCATGCAAAGGTCTCAGACTGAAAAAGGATATTTGATCGCCTCATGGCTTTCGTAGCCTACGACTTCAAAATCATCCATTGTGACCCAAGTTTCTAAGTCTTCTAATGATTTAATATCAGGATTTATTATTAATTGTGGTGAAGGCAGTGGCTCACGTTTCACCTGTACATCACGCATCAGTTCAAGCTGATCTTCATAAATATGGGCATTAATTATTTTATGGTATGCCATGCCTGCTTTATTGCCCGTAATCTGGGCAATCAATGCTAGCAACGTAAAGACCTGCACCTGATTAAAATTCAAACCCAGCGGCACATCACAAGACCGTTGATAAGACGTTAAATAAAGTGTGTCATCCAGCAAAGAGAAAGTATGTGTATGCATACAGGGACGCAAACACCCCATATGAAATTCACCAGGATTATAAAAACTTAAAATCTCACCACGGTCATCGATTCCTTGTGACAAGTTATCCACCAACTTACGCAGTTGATCTAAATGCCCACCATCAGGTTTAGCCCACGAACGACCTTGAATACCATAAACTCGGCCCATATCATCAGGGCCTTTTCGATGAGGGTTATTTAACCACTGTTCGTTTTCATTGGCATTGGCATCCCATGTTTTCGTGCCTAATGCTCGAAAGTCAGCAGCATTATCATAACCACGGATATAACCAAGGATCTCAGCAATTGCTGACTTCCAATAGCTTTTTCGAGTGGTGATTAAAGGAAATTGATTATTAGCGACATCATAATTTAGATCTGCATTAATAACAGTCAGACATCGTTTTCCAGTACGCTTATTTTCTATCCAATGCCCTTGGTCGATAATTCGATTACATAGATCAAGATACTGTTTCATGAAGAGCCTTAGCTAAAATTAATTTAACGATATTATGGCGGTTCTTAACTTTTTTTTCTAGAAGATCCCGCCATTCCCATGAAAATGGGAATCCAGCAGTTGGTAATATTTATATAAGCTCATCGACCCCCGCCTACGCGAGGATGACAACCAAGAGTATTGAACTCCGCTTTAGAGCGAGTATTTCTGCATTCTATATAAAAGGGTATCGCGACTGATCCCTAATAACCGTGCCGCACGTGAGCGATTACCTGCCGCCATTTCTAATGCTTGTTCAATCAAATCTAATTCAACTTGTGCTAAGTTGATCCCCGTTGGCGGCAAAGTAAATAAATGCTCACTTGCAGCTACCTCAGGCATCATTTCATGTGGCAAATCTTCAGCATGCAATAATTTTCCCGGATTCAATAAAGCCATACGCTGGCAAAAATTGCTTAACTCTCGAACATTGCCCGGCCAAGCATAGGTAAACAAACAATGTTCTGCATCTTTTGAATAGCGCACTACGGCATTTGTACCCGCAAGTTCACGACCAAAGTGACGTAACAACACAGTAATATCTTCACTACGCTCTCTTAATGGAGGCATCGTTATCGGCACCACTTGTAAACGATAAAACAGATCAGCCCGAAAACGACCTGCTGTCACTTCATCCTGTAAGTTTGCACTTGTTGCAGCGAGAATACGTACATCCGCCAAGTGCAATTTATGGCTACCTTGTAACTGACATTCGCCCACTTCTAAAAAACGCAAAACCTTTGCCTGAACAGAAAGAGGCAAAGCATTAACCTCATCAAGAAATACGGTTCCACCATCTGCAGCCAATAACCGACCTCGATGTTCAATCTCACCTTCGACATTACAGCGACCAAATAAATCTAATTCAATGCCATCCGCCTGCAATGAAGTACAGTTAATCGTTACTAAAGGTTTATCTTTTCGGCCACTTTCTGCATGCAGAGCCTGAGCTAATAACTCTTTACCTGTCCCAGTTTCACCGTAAATCAATACACTTGCATCACTCGCGGCGATCATCGGCAGTGTTCGTAAAATATGAGTAATTTGAGGAGAGGTTCCTAAGAGATTTGTCACTTCTTCACTCCATATTCATTTGTGAATGATCCACTGGATGCACATGATTAACCGAATGATCATGCCCTCCACTGTGGTCCATTGGCCAAAAGGCGGTAGCAAGAGCCATTAAAATAATAGAAACACCCGCAATTTGGCGTAAATGTTTTATTCTCGCCATTGAGGCAAGAAAGCCCGTAAACAAGCCAGCCCCCATCACTGCTGGCAACGTTCCTACACCAAAAGCTAACATGACTAATGCACCATTAACCGGATCGCCAGCAGTAGCTGCCACCGCCAAACCGGCATAAACCAAACCACAAGGCAGCCAGCCCCAAATCATGCCCAAGAAGAAAGCTTGTGAATATTTACGTACCGGTAATAACTTCTGGCCAATTGGCTGTAATAACTTCCAAATAGGGCCACCTAGGCGTTCCATTCGAGCAAATTTAGGAAACCATCCGGCTAAATACAAGCCCATTGCAATCATCACAAAAACAGATAGATATCGTAATATTGTATGACCATCAAATGCTGCTAATGGTGAACTGATTAGACCGACAATTGCACCAGCAACACCATAACTGAGTAATCGCCCCAAGTTATAATTGAATACGTAAGGAAACATCTTTTTCTGACTTTCTCTTACTTCTGTCGGCAAACTTAACGTTAATGCACCAATCACTGAACCACACATTGCAATACAGTGAACAGTACTGAACAATCCTAGTAAAAAAGCAGTGACATATGAACTTGTAAAACCATCCATTATTAATAAAACCTTGCGATATTGATGCTAAATAGTGGCACATTAACATGTGATTTAAAAATGAAATTGCGTCATTTCACACAGTTATAGCCTATAAAACACACTTTTCATGTCTCTAAACCTCTTAAAATAGCCCGCAACTATATTAGGAGTGCACTGTGAAATCTTTTAAATTATTACCTCTACCACTATTAATGATGGGGCTTCATGCACCATTACATGCTGAACATATTAGCCTGCCAACAATCTCTGTTGAAGGTATTGCTGGCGAAGCAACCCCATATGCCATACCCCCATTGTCTATTGCAACACCCGATACTGGCGATATGATCAAGCGTCTTCCCGGTGCCAATATCAATAGTAACGGTCCGCTAACAAGCATTGCACAATACCGTGGTTTATTTGGTGACAGAGTTAATGTTTTGATTGATGGCGTTCGCATCAGCAAAGCGGGTCCAAATAGTATGGACTCCCCATTAAGTTACCTACCAGCATCACGCGTTGCAGATGTTGCTTTATATCGTGGTATCGCACCTGT
>Ga0209495_1001401_pt1 | contig 16835 bp, 12 predicted proteins | sample EN1Hudsemesocosm_FD_184629 | JGI IMG/M metagenome (GOLD analysis project Ga0209495, IMG submission 184629) | Methane-oxidizing microbial communities from mesocosms in the Hudson Canyon - EN1E Hudson Canyon (SPAdes) (version 2) | ecosystem: Environmental > Aquatic > Marine > Cold seeps | place... | reverse complement strand
AGCTAGTTAGAGAATATCCTAATATTAATTTGATAGTGGTCGATTCGACTAAGGAAGCATTAACAAAAGTAGCGGTAGGTGAAGCGGACGCCTATTTTGGTGATGCTGCTTTTGCTAATTATGCGATTAAAAAATCTAATTTATTAAATTTACAGTTTGCAGGCGAAACAGAAGGCACAAGTAGTTATCGTGTGGGGGTCATCAAGTCTCATCCTGAATTATTTTCCATTATTAATAAAGCATTAGAGAGCATTGGTGAGCAACAGCGCTCAGAAATCGAACAAAAATGGATGGGCTTAACCGTTGAAACGGGTGTAGCGATGGAGACAATAGTAAAAATTGCATTGTTTATTGCCATTACTATTGTCATCATTTTGATTCGCCACTATCGGCTCTCTCAGGAGAAACAAGCCTTACAAAATATAAAAGATGAGTTGCAGCTTTATGGTCGCGTTTTTACTGAGGCACATGAAGGCATTACAATTACAGATTCAGATGGGCTTATTGTCGATGTTAATCCCAAGTTTTGTGAAATTACGGGCTATAGTCGTGATGAAGTAATTGGCGTAAATCCGAGTCTACTAGGTTCTGGCAAGCATGGCCCTGAGTTTTATAAACAAATGTGGACAGAATTAAACAGTGTAGGTCACTGGAATGGTGAGGTATGGAATAGAAAGAAAAATGGTGAGCTATATGCTGAGTTATTGACGATTTCAGCGTTGAAAAATAATCAAGGTGAGGTTAAACATTTTGTTGGCTTGTTTTCTGATATTACTCAAAATAAACGCCAACAAGAAAAACTGCATTTGATGGCACATTATGATGTGCTTACTCAATTGCCTAATCGCGCCCTGTTTGTTGATCGTTTTTCTCAGGCTATTGCTCACAGTAAACGACAAGAATCTCTCCTTGCGGTGTGTTTTCTTGATTTAGATAACTTTAAGCCTGTTAATGACACGTATGGTCATGAAGTAGGCGATCATTTATTAATTGAAGTTGCACGACGAATCCAAGTCAATATTAGAGAAGAAGATACTGTTTCTAGGCAGGGGGGGGATGAGTTTGCCATTTTATTAAGTGATATTCACTCAACTGCACACTGTCAGAAAATGTTAGATCGACTGCATAAATCGTTGGCACAACCTTATTTAATTGGTGATGTGAGCATTAATATAGGTGCCTCCAGTGGTGTTACTTTATACCCTCTGGACGATGGTGATATTGATACTTTGATACGACATGCTGATCAATCTATGTATCAGTCAAAACTAGCCGGTAAGAATCGTTATCATTTATTTAATGCTGAGCAAGATCAACAAATCATCAAAACAAATATTCGTTTAAAAGAAATACAAGCTGCGTTTTCAAGGAATGAGTTTTGCTTGTACTATCAGCCCAAAGTAAATATGAAAACGGGAGAGGTATTTGGTGCTGAAGCTCTGATTCGTTGGCAGCATCCAGAGAGAGGCATTATTCCGCCCTTTGAATTTTTACCTATTATCGAAAATACTGAGTTGGAAGTGGAGGTTGGTGACTGGGTTGTTGCTGAGGCAGTTAAGCAGCTTGATACATGGCAACAGAAAAATATTATTTTAGAAGTGAGTGTTAATATTTCTTCTCGCCATCTACAGTCTCCGACCTTCTTTTCTCAATTGGATAATGCATTAGAAAAATACCCAAGCATTGATTCGCAGCATCTACAGTTAGAAATATTAGAAAGCAGTGCTTTGGGTGACTTGACGGCAGTCAGTAGTATCATTAAAACTTGTAAAGAAGCGTTAGGTGTCAATATTGCTTTAGATGACTTTGGTACGGGTTATTCATCATTAACACATTTACGAAGCTTGCCTGTAAACACGATCAAGATAGATCAAAGTTTTGTTAGAGATATGCTGGATGATCCTAGTGACTATGCCATCATTGATGGTGTTATTGCTTTGGCAGGTTCATTTAACCGAGAGGTTATCGCTGAGGGTGTCGAGACTATTGAGCATGGTTTGATGCTGCTTCTTATGGGCTGCCATAATGCACAAGGATATGTCATTGCCAGACCAATGCCTGCGGCTGATATTCCAGCATGGTTGACCGCATATAGCCCTAATCAAGAATGGATAGAATGTGGCAAGAAAGAGTTAACGGTTAAAGAGAAGAAAATAGAGTTACTTAAGGTTATGCTTGAATACTGGTTTAGTAATGCAAAACAATCGCTATTACATGTAGATGATGGTGAAGAGACAAAAGTTTTAATTGACTATAAAAAATCTCATCACAGCACGTGGGTTGAACGGGCGAGGCAAGAACTTTTATTTGATGCCGACTGGCTAAATAGATTGGCCGAAGAAAATGAAGCTATGTATCAATTAGCGCATGCTGTGAATGCTAAGTATCATGCGGGTCAGCTTGATGATATTCAAACTGAGCTGGATACTATTGAAAAGGCTTATGAAAAAGTGACTGCGATATTAGCCGCTTACAAATAAGCTGAAGATGCAGTATTTTCAACCGTCATCCCCGCATGCTTTTAGCGGGGATCTACTAATGCACTAGACTCCCGCTAAAAGCATGCGGGAGTGACGGGAATTGGAGTTCCTGTATCTTCAAGCGATGGGTATAGATACACCCGATTTATTCGGGAGGAAGTCTTAAGTTATCTTCTTCAGCATCAATGACTTCATGCCCTAAATCAAGAATGGCCTCCTCCTCCTTATTCATATGAATAAGTTGACCATTTACTTTCGAGCCCATGGCCATTTCAAGAAGTTGATAATAGACATTTCCTTGAACCTTGGCTTTCGGTGCTAACTCAACATGTTGAGAGGCATACACATTACCGGTAATGGTGCCGTTAATGATAATATTAGGCACTTTAATCTCACCTTCTAAGTTACCTTGCTCACTCAAGGTTAAAACAGACTCTGTATCCCCTGTTGCCTGAATATTACCTGTAACACTGCCATCAATTCGTAAGCCGCCACTAAAACTAATATCACCTTTGATATGTGTATGCTGACCGATTAGAGTGTCCAGACGAGTTGATTTGTTTTTACGTTTGTCTTTATTAAACATGAGACACCTTAGTGTTAATTATCGGGGCTTAATTGCCAATCAAAAGTGCGTGACAATGACGTTTTCTTTTTTTGTATGAGTTCAACCGTTATGCTGATTGGCTGAATATCATCCGTTATTTTGATTTGACCTTCAATGACTTGTACATGACGAAGGTTTAATTGTTGTTGCTCTAGGATCTGTTTTTCAGCCGTTCCATTATTATCATTATTCAAGACTAAATTAATGGTGCCAGTTATTGGCTTATTAACCTTTTTACCTTGTGAAATGACGAGGCGATAGCGAATGATATCAGCTTGAGCATTATCTACACGTAGATGCAGTTCACGAATTTGTAATTTGCTAGAGGCACTTCCCTGGGTTATTGACTGATAAAAGAGTAAGTCTTTATTTAACGTAAGCACTTGCTCTTGCAGTTGACTTAGCTCTTTCCTCAGTTGGCCTGTTGTAGCCTGTTCAAGAGAAAGTTGAGAGTAGTGTTGATCGGACGTGAAAGTATATTGTTCGTTGTGTTTTTGTAATTGTGTTATTTCATCGGTTAATTTTTGAATATTGTCTTGCTGCTTGAGCACCTGTGTTTGTTGAAAATACCACTGCACGGCGAAAGTAAGGATCGCAACGGAGATGACCAGCATAGCGGTACGATGTGGTTTTGGCTGATGAATAACGTGTTTAGCTAGAGATGACATGATGAATTATGGCATCGTCGCAATAATATCTAGTGCTAACGTTTCTTCAAAGCCAAACATGATGTTCATGCATTGGATGGCTTGACCTGAAGCACCTTTTACTAAGTTATCAATAACGGATAGAACAACAACCGTATCGCTACCTTGAGGTTGATGAACGGCAATTCGACAAGTGTTTGCACCGCGAACACTACGAGTTTCAGGGTGGGCACCAGCAGGCATAACATCGACAAAAGGTTCATTAGCATAACGCTGTTCAAATAAAGCTTGCAGATCAATATTTTTGTTTAAACGACCGTAAAGTGTGGCATGAATACCGCGAATCATTGGCGTGAGATGTGGAACAAAGGTTAGCTTCACTGGCTGGTCGCTGGCAAGGTTTAGTCCTTGTTCAATTTCAGGTAAGTGGCGATGGCCTGCAACAGCATAGGCCTTCATGCTTTCAGAAGATTCAGCTAATAATGCGCCTACAGATGCTTTTCGTCCTGCACCGCTCACACCTGATTTTGCATCAGCAATAAGGTGTAAAGGATCAATAAGGTTATTTTCTAATAAAGGTAAAAACCCAAGTTGTGTCGCTGTTGGATAGCAGCCAGGAGCGGCAACAAGTTGTGCAGCCTTGATTGCTTTACGGTTCACTTCAGGCAAGCCATAAATGGCTTGCTCAAGAAGCTCTGGAGCCGTATGAGGCATGTTATACCATTGCTCCCACTGCTGAGCATCTTTAAGGCGAAAATCAGCAGACAAATCAATAACACGTGTTCCGCGAGCAATAAGTTCAGGTACAAGTGCCATAGCGACGGTGTGAGGCGTTGCAAAAAAGACAACATCACAGGCAGCCAGCAGCTCAACATCAGGTTCAGTGAAGGCGAGATCTACATGACCACGTAAATTAGGAAATAAGTCACTCACGGCCAGCCCAGCTTCACTACGTGATGTGATGACTTGTAGTGATACTTCAGGGTGTTTTGCTAATAGTCGTAATAGCTCTATGCCTGTATAACCTGTACCGCCAACAATACCTACTTTGATCATCTTGTTTCTCTTGAATAAGGTGTAAAGTGAACATAATAAAAGAGTGGCCGCTAAAGCAAAAGCATTATCACTCTTAATCACTTTTTAGAGTTAATAGTTTAATAAACTTTCTAGTCGTTGTTTTTGGCGAATGTAATGATATGTGGAGTAGTTCACACCTTCAGGAAATGATAGCTCAGTGATGTATAAAGGATAGTGATCATTAGATTTTCGTAGACTTGTTACTAGCTCATTAACTTGCTGGAACAGAGCTTTATCATTTGCTTTACCACTAAATTGATATGTTCCACAGTGGATTATGCATTGCGCATCTTCTTTCGAAGAGGCCATTTCAATAGTAACAGGTAAATATTCTTGTTGGTTTATAGCCGTTAAAGGCATTGCATTTAAACTCCAGCCTTGCCCTCTTGTTTTTACTAGGCGATAGAAGCGGAGATGCGCAATGTCCTTTTTTATTTTTAGCTTAGTTAAGAAGCGGTGAAAATGCGTATTTAATGTTGATTCGGTTAAGCCACTAAATTCTTGCTGAAAAAGTGTTCCTAGATCGTCTAAAAAATACAGGGTAATAATTTCTTTCTGTGAGGAAAGAAATAAGGTTATTTGATTGGGAGATTGTAAGCGTAATAATTGGGCAAATAATCCACTGGAATCAAGAAAAGGGTCTACCTTTGTTTTTGAGAAATGAGTTTTCTCTGTGGCCAGTATTTTCAGAATATCTTGCTGTTTTGAAACTAGAGAATAGTTACAACTACCTGGTTGCCATTGGAGTAAATAGTCATTTTCTGCAATAGAAATAAGATAGTCACCGCACTCTTTATTAGATTTATAGTGAGCAGTTACATCGCTATAAAGTCTTGATAAGCGCATCTCTATAGATTTTCCATGTGCCTCAGAGGGGCACCAACACTTTGTTAGCTCTATCGATCTTTTACTTGGTTGCCATAAAAGTATAGTGCTCATCATTTCAAGTATTGCAGTGTTGCCACGATGAGAAAAGTAATGCCACTGCCCCCAACTAGAGTAGATCAGTCCTTCAATGGTGAAAACAAGGTTTTGTTTTTTGAGCGCATAATTTAAGGGATCATTTCGTAAGCTAGAAACGACTAAACCTTGCTGGCTGAGTGAGTCTTGATGGCCCTCATTTTCAAGATTAGCAAAGAGCATTACCTGCTCTAATTTTGCCGGTTCATTCAATAGTGTTTCAGCAATGATGGGTGCTTGTTCTGATAATGGCGAACGCAATAATTGTTGTACAAGTTTGAGAACGAGGCTGACGGCTACCTGCTTGGTATGATCGGCTACTTTAAGTCGATTTGCATGGATCAGCATATGATTCCTGACCGCCCACGTAATGACATGGAGTAGTGATTTACCCTTAAATAAAGCTTGTTCTTTCTCTGATCCGAGTGGAATATCGTTAATGAACCAGTCTCCATCATTAGTGAAGCGATGAAGGTATACGTCTTGTTCAGTATTTTTAGGTAATAATGCGGTGGGTAAGTTAGGAATTGTATCTGGGGCAATATCATGAAATAACTTATATTTATGGTTTATTTTTTGATTTTGCTGGTCGAACTTGAGCGCTTGATTTTTTGCGAACTGAGTGAGGCTATCTCTAACAATAAGATGAAGCTTACTGAGCTGCTGAAACTCAGATAAACATTGTCTATAGCTTGAGTTTTGGCGTTGATCTAGTACTTGAAAAAGATGCTGTGGCCATTGCCATGATGAGGCAAGTTGTTTGATAAATTCACGCCGCCAAGGATAACGAGCTTGTGACACATTTTGTGATAGACGTTCATTAAATAAAACATAAAGCGACTGTTGGGCTAGTAATTTATCCTCACTACTAATCGTGGGTGAAGCCATTACTGCTTGTAGCTTTAAGGTGTTCGTATCAAGTTGCAAAGGCTCTTTCTCGCCTTGGTAAACAGCTTGCTTAGCATGGCTGCATAGATATGGTGTGTTGGGGGCGTTATCAAGACGGTGTTGAGAGTAGGCAAGATTAAGTGCGGAATCTAGGCCCTGATCTAAGGCTGAGAGTAATAATGAAGTACTTTGATCCAGTAAGTGTTGTGTGCTTTCTTCTGGAAGGGGTCCAAAGTCAATAACGCTGGCATGACCTAATAGACGTTGTTGAGTAATTGTTTTAGCGGCCTGAGCGTAGTCTGACTTTTCTTGTTCAGGGCTAATGGCCCACCAAAGAGGCGCGCTACCAGCCAATACAAGTCCATTAAGGTAAAAGCGACTTAAATCATCGGCAGATAGTGTGTTTTGGCTTAATGATTCTTTGGAGAGTAGGCGAGTATGAAGTGTAATATCTAGGCTTCTAGCCCAGCTTTCGATTCCTGCTAGTTTTTGTAGTAAGTGTTCAGGTTGACTGGTCTGAGAATCATGAACAAGCCATAGTTCAAACGTTGCCGTTCCAGGATATTGAACGATGCCCGGATCATTAATTAAATAAAGACCTAAAAGTGGGTAATGTCGAAACGGTCTGCGTTTGAAATTAAAATGAGGATTGATTGATTTTGCCGCGTCAATAACTGCATTGCTAGGTTGATAACCAACAATACCGATAGGAGTGTCATCACTAATATAACCGGGTAAATCTTGAGAATTAATGTGAAATAGCAAAGCCAGCAAGTCAAAGAAGTCTTGCTGGCTTTTAGGTGCTAGTTCTCGCAATCGCTCTATCCGTATGCGATTGATTGAGAGGAACTGAGTTAGAGCTTGGACTGCCTCCACTACTTATCCATTTTTCTTGGTTTAGTGACGGAAATGACGCATGCCAGTGAATACCATCGCAATGCCATGCTCATCAGCTGCAGCAATAACTTCATCATCACGCATCGAGCCGCCTGGTTGAATGACGGCACTAATGCCTGCTTCAGCAGCAAGGTCTAAACCATCACGGAATGGGAAGAAGGCATCGGATGCCATCACAGCACCAGGTACGGGTAAACCAGCATCATCTGCTTTGATTCCAGCAATTCGGCTACTGATGACACGGCTCATTTGGCCTGCACCAATACCGACCGTTTGTTGGTTTTTAACGTAGACAATGGCATTTGATTTAACAAATTTTGCTACGCGCCACGCAAATAACATATCTTGCATTTGGTCATCTGTTGGTGCTTTTTTGGTCACAACTTTCAATTCGTCTTGAGTGACTAAAGCTGTATCGCGATCTTGAACTAATAGGCCACCTGTTACACGTTTGTAATCTAAACCTTCAGCTTGTTGTGCTGGGAGTTCGCCACAGCAAAGTAGACGTACATTCTTCTTAGCACTAACCACTTGTTTAGCTTCATCACTAATTGATGGGGCAATGATAACTTCAACAAATTGACGATCAACAATCGCTTGTGCTGTTTTAGCATCAAGTTCACGGTTAAAGGCGATGATGCCACCAAATGCTGATGTAGTATCTGTATGGTAGGCCAAATCATAGGCTGTTAATAAGTCATCAGCTACAGCCACACCACATGGATTAGCGTGCTTAACAATGACACAGGCTGGAGACTCTGGGAAGGCTTTCACACATTCAAGCGCTGCATCAGTGTCGGCAATATTGTTATATGACAGTTCTTTACCTTGAACTTGAACGGCTGAACTGATTGTTCCTGCTTCAGGTTCTGCTTCAGTATAAAATGCTGCTTTTTGATGTGGGTTTTCACCGTAACGCATGTCTTGTGCTTTGTTGAACTGCGTATTAAATGTACGAGGGAAGCTGTCTTCACCAGCATTATCTGTATAGGCATCAGTAATTTTGCCTAAGTGATTAGCTATTGCACCATCATAATGAGCTGTATGTTCAAATGTTTTCACGGCTAGATCAAAACGAGTTGCATCATCAACAGCGCCTGTTGCTTCTATCTGTTCTAATACGCGGCCGTAGTCAGCAGGATCAATCAATACAGTTACTGATGCATGATTTTTAGCTGCAGCACGCAACATGGTTGGGCCACCAATATCAATGTTCTCAATCGCCATCGGTAATGTGCAATCATCACGAGCAATCGTTGCTTCGAATGGGTATAAATTCACCACAACTAAGTCGATAGGGGAAATATCATGTTCTGCCATAATCGCTTCATCAGTACCGCGACGACCTAATAAACCACCATGAATTTTTGGATGTAGTGTTTTAATACGACCATCCATCATTTCAGGGAAGCCTGTATGTTGCGAGACTTCTTTTACAGGCAAACCTGCATCGGCAAGCAATTTGGCTGTGCCACCTGTTGATAACAGTTCAACACCAAGACGAGTCAGCTCTTGAGCAAGCTCTAGAACACCTGTTTTATCTGACACACTTAATAGTGCACGTTGGATTTTATTCATTATGTAATCTCTTAATTTAATTTAGCAATATGAGAAGTATTTTTAACGCCGCCTTGGCGAAAAAGACGAATCATAGGCCGTATGTTTTTAATTTTTTTCTCAGCGTACCGCGGTTGAGCCCTAAGATCTCAGCAGCACGGCTTTGGTTGCCCTTAGTATGTTCAAGTGTTGCTTTAAACAACGGTGCTTCAACTTCTGCTAACAACATGTCATAAAGGTTGGCAGTGGTGACACCATCTAATTGTTCAAAATAATCTTTTAAAGCCGCTTCAACACACTCACTTAAGGGAGCATGAGCGCTTTCTTTGGCAGCACCAAGATTGAAGCATGCAGTATCTGAATTATCTAATTTATCAATCATGCTGCAATCATATCCTGTTCTAACTGAGCAAAGAACTGCTGAGTGAAATCTAATTGTTGCTGTGGCAATTCAAGCGTATTCATATGCTGGCGGAATGGATTGCCATTACGCAGGCCTTTGCTATACCAAGCAATATGTTTACGAGCCATGCGCACACCGGTGTAGTCACCATAAAACTCATACAATGTATGCAAGTGCTCAATGAGTGTTTGGCGTACTTCAGCGACTTCTGGTGTTGCTAAATGTTCACCATGAGTTAGGTAGTGATGAATCTGTTTAAAGATCCATGGATTACCTTGTGCGGCACGACCAATCATCACTGCATCAGCTTGGGTGTAATCGAGTACCTGTTTTGCTTTTTCTGGGCTAGAGATATCACCATTGGCAATGACAGGAATAGAAATGGCCGATTTAATCTCAGCAATCGTATCGTATTCGGCTTCACCGCGATAAGCATCGGCACGCGTACGACCATGAACCGCTAAAGCTTGAATGCCTGATTGCTCAGCAATACGAGCAATGGCAACACCATTGCGGTTATCTATATCCCAACCGGTGCGAATTTTGAGTGTGACAGGAGCATCAACAGCATTCACTACTGATTCTAATATTTCGCCTACTAACTTTTCATTCTGTAATAAGGCTGAGCCCGCCATGACATTACAGACTTTCTTAGCAGGGCAACCCATATTAATATCAATGATATGAGCGCCTTGATTGACATTATGTTGAGCGGCTTCAGCCATCATCGCGGGATCTGTACCCGCTATTTGTATTGAGCGAGGTTCAGGTTCACCATCATGATTGGCACGTAATAATGATTTCTTACTTGCCCATAAAGATTTATTAGCAGTGATCATTTCAGACACCACCATACCTGCACCCAAACGACGACATAATTGTCTAAAAGGGCGATCTGTCACGCCAGCCATTGGCGCTAAGAACAGATTATTGGGTAGCGTGTATTGACCTATTTTCATATTCCGTCATTCTCGCGCAGGCGGGAATCCAACGATAGTGGATATCTGATATGTCCATAGATCCCCGCCTGCGCGAGGATGACAAAATAGGATGAATTGCTAATTTTCATGAATGTTTTTGACCAACAAGTCGTGTCCATTCATCCTTGAATACCGGGGCCTCCATATCAAACCAAGTTTGATAACTTTGGCTTACATCCTCAGCCTGTGAGTCTAAAATCCCTGAGAGTACAATCGGGGCGCCTGCTTTGGTTAAATTAGCTAAACGTTCGACAAGCGACTGTAACGGGCCGGCAAGAATATTGGCGAGCAATAAATCACAAACCTCATCTGGGCAATCATCGGGTAGATAAGTATCAATGGTGACGCCATTACGCTCAGCATTCGCTTGTGTCGCTTCTAGAGCTTGTGGATCAGTATCAACACCAATAACTTTCTTAGCACCTAATAAGGCTGCTGCAATCGCCAAAATGCCACTACCACAACCATAATCAATCACCACTTTGTTTTTTACATTTGCTTGGTCAAGCCAATTTAGACATAAAGCAGTTGTTGGATGAGTACCCGTACCAAAAGCTAAGCCAGGATCAAGCATGATATTGATGGCATCTTTCTGTGGTGGTGTATGCCAGCTTGGGCAAATCCATAGTTTTTCACCAAAAGACATGGGGTGGAAATTATCCATCCACTCTCTAACCCAGTCTTTATCTTCAACCGCTTCGAGTCGATATTTAGGCACTGCTTCAGGCGCAAGCATGCCCGTTAACATTTGAATGATTAGATCTGTATCTGTTCCTGCATCAAACAAAGCAATAACATTGGTTGCCGGCCACAGTGGCGTTGTACCAATTTCTGGTTCGTAGATGGGTTGATCTTCATTGTCTTGAAATGTAACGGCACTAGAGCCACACTCTGATAGCAGATCCGATAAGGCATCTGCTTTATCGGGTGTGCTATCAAATATAAATTGAATCCAAGCCAACTTAAAGACCTAATTTCTTTTCGAGATAATGGATATTGGTACCACCTTCTTGGAAATTAGCATCATTCATAATGTCTTGTTGCAGAGCAACATTGGTTTTAATGCCTTCAATACCAATTTCACTCAATGCCGTTAACATACGAGCAATGGCAGATTCACGTGTCGGGCCATGAGAGATTAACTTACCAATCATTGAGTCATAATTTGGCGGTACGCTATAACCACTATAAACATGTGAGTCCATACGAATACCAACACCACCCGGAGCATGGTAATGAGTAATCTTACCTGGACTAGGCATAAAGGTTTTAGCATCTTCAGCATTGATACGACATTCGATTGAATGACCATCAAGAACAATATCATCTTGTGTAAATGATAATGGTTCACCCGCAGCAATCTTGATTTGTTCTGCGACTAAATCAATACCTGAAATTTGTTCTGAAATAGTATGTTCAACCTGAATACGTGTATTCATTTCGATGAAATAGAACTCACCATCTTGGTATAAAAATTCAAAGGTACCTGCTCCACGATAGCCGATACGAATACAGGCATCAGCACAGATTTTACCCATTTTTGCACGTAACTCAGGTGTGATACCTGGTGCTGGTGCTTCTTCAACCACTTTTTGGTGACGACGTTGCATAGAGCAATCACGTTCACCAATGTGAACAGCATGTCCATGTTGATCTGCTAAAATTTGGAATTCAATGTGACGAGGGTTGGTAAGGAATTTCTCCATATAAACCATGCCATTACCAAACAGTGATTTAGCTTCACTTTTTGTTAATGCAATCGCATTTAATAAGTGAGCTTCATTGTGTACTTCACGCATACCACGACCACCACCACCACCAGATGCTTTGATGATTAATGGGAAGCCAATTTTACGAGCAATGCGAAGGTTTGCTTCATCATCATCGCCTAAACCACCATCAGAACCAGGTACACAAGGTACGCCAGCTTCATTCATTGCTTTGATCGCAGACACTTTATCGCCCATCATGCGAATTGTTTCAGATTTAGGGCCGATGAAGATAAAACCACTTTGTTCAACACGTTCAGCAAAATCAGCATTTTCAGATAAAAAGCCGTAACCAGGGTGAATCGCTGACGCATCAGTAATTTCTGCTGCACTAATTAAAGCAGGTACGTTTAAGTAGCTTTCTGCTGAAGGTGCAGGACCAATACAGACTGTTTCATCTGCTAATAAAACGTGTTTTAAGTCGCGATCCACATCAGAGTGAACAGCAACTGTTTTAATACCGAGTTCTTTACAAGCTCTTAAAACACGAAGGGCAATTTCGCCTCGATTGGCGATGACTATTTTATCGATCATAATATTTTTATCCGCTGTTGGGTCGTGATTGCACTGCTTTGTTGCGTGCAAGCAGAAGGTTTATTCGATGATGACTAAAGGCTCATCAAATTCAACAGGATGACCACTCTCAACCAAAATAGATTTCACTGTACCGCTACGGTCAGCTTCAATTTGATTGAACATTTTCATTGCTTCGATAATGCAAATAACATCGCCTTCAGCAACTGTTTGGCCTACTTCAATAAATGCAGGTGCTTCAGGAGAAGATGAACGGTAGAAAGTACCTACCATTGGAGATTTAACAGCATTTGCCAAGTTTGGACCAGCGGGTGTAGCTTCAACTGCTGGCGCAGCAGCAACTGGTGTCGCAGCAACAGCCGCAGGAGCAGCTTGCATTGCAGGCGCTGCCATCATCACCGGAGTTGTGCTATTGCGGCTGATACGTACTGATTCTTCACCTTCTTGAATTTCAATTTCTGCGACATCAGATTCTTGAATTAAGTCGATCAGTTTTTTGATTTTACGAATATCCATAAAGATAATCCTATTGATTAGTGTGTTTGATAGCTGCTTGTAATGCCAGCTGATAACCTTGGGCTCCTAGGCCACAGATCACGCCAACGGCAATGTCTGATAGGTAGGAATGATGACGGAATGTTTCCCGTGCATGAACGTTTGATAGATGAACCTCAATGAAGGGAACTTCTACAGCAGACAATGCATCACGTAGCGCTACGCTAGTATGTGTAAAGGCTGCGGGATTAATGATAATGAAGTCAGTATTTTCTCTTGCCGCATGTATTTTGTCGACAAGCTCATGTTCTGCATTACTTTGAAAGCTTTCTAGTTGGTGGCCGCTTTGTTCAGCGCTAGCTTTTAATTGTTGGCCAATATCGGCCAGCGTATCAGCACCATAATGTTCAGGTTCGCGTGTTCCTAAAAGGTTTAGGTTGGGACCGTGTAGCACTAAAAATTTTGCCATGGGTATTTTTGCGCCTAGAACAATGAAAATATCCGAGAATTTTGCATCAAAGGGCGATATTTGTCCAGTTTTTTAAGTGAAAAACGTGGATTATGTCGCTAAGTTCGTCGAAAAAGTTTTTTTGCTTACCTAGCAGATGAGGGAAGTGTTGAGATATGCTGGGTTAGATTTTCTGCTGAGATGCTACCTACTAGGCGGTGCTGACTATATTCTTGCCCTTTAGCATCAAAGAATAAGATGGTTGGCGGGGCAAAAACACCATATTGCTTCATCAGTTCTTTATGCTCAGTGCTGTTAGCAGTCATATCAATTTGAAGTGTTAGGGTGTTTTCTAATGCTGCAATGACATTACTGTCTTGGAATGTAGTGATTTCCATTCTTTTACAGTCCACACACCAATCAGCATAAAAATCGAGCATAGCGGGTTTGTTTGCTTGGGATAGTTGCTGCTCAAGATCAGTTAAGTTGTTGACCTTAGTAAATGTTAAACCCGCATGAGATGCTGAGGCAGTTGATTGATTGGAGATAACATATTGCAGCGGTTGCCAAACATTATGACTACCGCTAGCACCACCAATCATTAATAGGCCGCCATAGATTAATAGTATAAAGCCGAGGCCTTTCCACAGTTTTTCCCAACCACTTGCATCAATACCGAGAGCATTGAGCGCACCTAAATACACGGCAGAAATAATGAGTAGAGCTCCCCATAATAATAAGCTCACCCAACCTGGAATAATGCGCTCCAACATCCAAATGGCTAGGGCTAACATTAATACACCAAAGATAGATTTGATGGTGTTCATCCAATCACCGGCTTTAGGAAGTAATGTTCCGGCAGAGGTACCGATAATGAGTAGCGGCAAGCCCATGCCCATACTGAGTGCAAATAAAGCACTACCGCCTAAGATGGGATCGCCCTGCTGACCGATAAAGATAAGTGCACCTGCTAATGGTGGCGCTAAACAGGGACCGACAATTAATCCAGATAATAAACCCATTAATGCAGCACCAGCGACATGACCACCTTGCTGTTGATGACTAATTTGGTGCAAGCGATGTTGTAGCGCATGAGGTAATTGCAATTCAAACAAACCAAACATAGATAGGGATAAGACAACAAAGAGGGCACTAAAACTGCCGATAATCCATGGGTTTTGGAACATGGCTTGCAGGTTTTCACCTAATAAGCCTGTCATGACGCCTGCAACGGTATAGGTTACTGACATGGCTAAAACATAGGTGAGAGATAGAATAAATGCACGATGCGTCGTGATACGTTCACCTTCGCCTACGATGATGCTAGATAAGATCGGAATCATTGGGAATACGCAGGGGGTAAACGCAAGCAATAAACCCAAACCAAAATAGCCGAATAATATTTTGATGAGTGTGTCTTCAGCAAGGCTTTTTGCCATGCGATCTTGTTCAGCAAGGATAATGGGTGCTGATACGGAATCTAGAGGCTGATTTAATGTGCTTGAGAGTGCTGGTAGAGTAATCAGTATTTCTTTTTCTGTTGGTGGATAACAGATATGGAATGTTTCAGAGCAGCCTTGATAATAGGCTTTTAAGGTTATCTCTGATTGTTCACCACTTCGATTGATAGGGAGTACAACATCAACATCATGCTGATAAACCTCACTTAAACCAAAGATTTCATCCATTTTGTTTTCACCAGCGGGTAGTGAAAAATTCTGCAATTGAGCGCTATCTTGCTCCATGATTTCAAAACGAATTTTATCTTTATATAAATAGTTACCTTCAGCGACGGCCCAGTGAGCCAGTATTGCATTGGCATCTTTTGCGACAGCAGTGAAGATAAAGGCTTCATCGACATCAGGCGGCGTATCAAATTCATTTGATAAACCTAGGCTATCTAATAAGCCCGGTCGCGCTTGAACGCTAAAAGCCAGTAACAAAAATAAAAGTACAAAATATTTTTTCATGATCAATATCGGTCGCAGAGAGTGTTTTAAGTAGACAATACTAACAAGTGATAGTTACAGCATACAGAGTAAAAAATAATTAATGGTGTCAAACCTTCACAATATTGTAATAATTGTCAAAATTATTACTCACTCATGGGTGCATTATGGAAATTAAAACAATTAATCAGCTTGAAAAGCAGGCAATAAAAAAGAGTCATTCAGAGCTTGCTAGAATCGGCTTTGCATTATTTTTCCTCGTCGGCGTTTTGGCTTATAGTTTTGCTACAAGTGGTGGTGTGCCCAATAATATGTTTTTAGCTATTGCTGCCGTTTTTGGTGGTTATATGGCGATGAATATCGGTGCTAACGACGTTGCTAATAATGTTGGTCCTGCAGTGGGTTCTAAAGCATTAACGATGACAGGGGCAATCATTATTGCCATGATTTTTGAAGCGAGCGGAGCCATTATTGCTGGTGGTGAGGTAGTTTCAACTATTAAAAAAGGCATTATTGATATTGATGCTTTTGGTACAGATACAGATAGCTTTTTATGGGCAATGATGGCGGCATTATTAGCTGCTGCACTTTGGCTTAACTTAGCGACGATGGCTAAGGCACCTGTTTCAACAACGCATTCAATTGTGGGTGGTGTTATGGGGGCGGGTATTGCCGCTGCCGGATTTGACATTGTTGACTGGGGCACAATGGGTAAAATTGCTAGCTCTTGGGTTATCTCTCCCGTTATTGGTGGCGTGATTGCTGCCGGCTTCTTATTTGCGATCAAAAAAACAATTATTTTCAAAAAAGACAAAGTCGCAGCATCTTATAAATGGGTACCCGTTTATGTCGCCATTATGTCTTTGTCTTTTGTGACCTATCTTGTGCTAAAAGGCCTGAAAAAAGTATGGCCCTCGCTAGTAAATGGTTTTAATGACACACTGTTTTTCAGCGTTGAGGTGACGAAAAAACCGACATTAGAAGCTGCATTAATATTAGGTAGCATTGCTGCGGTGCTGGTTTTCTTCTGGATGAAAAAATCAATTAAAGCCAAATTAGGAGCAATAGAAAATGATCGCGGCGGTGTGAATGTACTGTTTACCGTGCCATTAATCTTTGCTGCGGCATTATTGAGTTTTGCCCA
>Ga0209495_1001400_pt1 | contig 16835 bp, 15 predicted proteins | sample EN1Hudsemesocosm_FD_184629 | JGI IMG/M metagenome (GOLD analysis project Ga0209495, IMG submission 184629) | Methane-oxidizing microbial communities from mesocosms in the Hudson Canyon - EN1E Hudson Canyon (SPAdes) (version 2) | ecosystem: Environmental > Aquatic > Marine > Cold seeps | place... | reverse complement strand
TGATACTGTTCATGATGATGACTCTGATGGCGATGATGAGTTTAATGATGATATAAATGATGACATAAGTGTGCGTGGGAATGCAGTGCAAAAAGCGGAGAAGGCATACAATCAGGCAATAAGGAGTCTCTCTCGCTATAAGTTTTTAAAGCGTTCGGTGCCAAAAGGAAGTCGTACCCAGAAAATTCGCGATTGGCTTGGTGATAGAGTTCCAGAGGATTCACAGCTTGTGACAATTGGTAAAAGTATAGCAATACAAAATGGACTTCGTCGTTTTATAAACTCATCTAAGCGTTATATATCAGATGTTCCTGCTAGTTATCGAGAATTTCGAAAGGATTCGATCAAGAATAATAATTGGTATGATTCTAAATTTGACAACACTAAGCATATTGGCCCAATGGAGTTGGATGCTATAGTTTTATTAATGCTAAAAGCATCCCGTGAGCTGTTGACACAGAATTTTGTTTCTAAGCAACTGGATCATCCGCAATTTTCTCTGTTAAGTATTATCGCCGATCAATTTAAAAACCAAATATTAGTTGATGAGGCTACAGATTTCTCGCCGATTCAACTTGCATGTATGGAGTCTTTAACACATCTAAATACACGTTCTTTTTTTGCTTGCGGTGACTTTAACCAACGAATCACTAGTTGGGGAACACGATCTACAAGTCAGATTGAGTGGGTGACAGATCAAATCGATACTCGATCAATAAAGACAGTCTATCGTCAGAGTCAAAAACTAAATGAGTTTTCTTGTGAGTTGTTGAGAGTATTAGGAGGGGACCTTGAAAATGGCGGCTCCTTACCTAGTGGTATGAATCATACTGGTGTTATCCCTGTCTTATTGGAAGACTGTACCGTAGTAGATGATATTGCTATCTGGTTGACTGAACGAGTACAAGAGGTGGAGCGAATAGTTAATATAAGGCAAATGCCGACGGTCGCAGTTTTAGTGAATTCTGAAGAAGAAGTAAAGCCAATGGCTGAAGCGCTTAACGAACTTTTGGAGGATATTAACCTTCGGGCTGTAGCATGTAGTGATGGCCAGTCATTAGGTGAAGGGACTGATGTACGCGTGTTTGATGTTAAGCACATTAAGGGCTTAGAGTTTGAGGCCGTATTTTTCATAGGTATTGATACACTTGAAAAGAATCATCCTGATCTTTTTGGGAAATACCTTTATGTGGGAGCTACACGAGCAGCAACCTATTTTGGAGTTACCTGTGATGATGTTTTACCTGTGGCACTTCAGTCAATGAAAATTCAATTTACAGATAAATGGAGTTAAATTTACACTGAAAGATTTAGAAATGGACATAGTTATTGTGTATCAAATAGGAATGGAGTATGCGACTCAAACTACAGTAAAAACTACAGTGGTTTATACTCCCGCTTACTACTTCTAACACCTTTACACTTCTTTAAATGCGATGTATCATCAACAATGAAGGGACTTTGAAGTAGTATGCAGTTGTTAGAAGTTATATGCACCGAACTTTTAATGCGATGGTCGCGAGTTCGAATCTCGCAGGACCCACCATCAAAGCCTTTGTTTATCAAAGGAATCAACGAAGACTATCCATCGAGTTGAAGCAACATAATGCAGAAGGCGTAGTAAAAGGCGTAATTCTGCTCATTTGCTTTAATGAGGTGACGCATGAGTCAGCAAAATCTACCTAGTCCAGTTAATCTTTGGGCAAACAATCAATACATATCGTTCGGCAATCACTGCTGGAGTTCCGATAAGACAAATCAAAAAGTAAACTTAAAATACGATGCTCCTTTGAGTATGGTATTTCTGCGCGTTAACTCTATTATATATGGAGGAAATGTGTAATGGCATACATAAGGCCTCTAAAGAACGGATCTTTTCGTGCCGATGTGCGCATGAAAGGTATCCTTAAAAACAAAACCTTTCCATCAAAAGAATCTGCAAGCACTTGGGCAAGCACTATTGAGTCCAATATCAAAATCATCTCTAAATTGAATGACCAACAATTGACCGACTTATTTCCTGAAGCAATCGATAGCATGGGTGGTGAGGAGTTGTTCAAACAGTTAGGTATTGATCTTTTCAGTATTCGAAATGCCGTAAAGCTAGAAGTTATTAGCCATTTAAGTAAAAAAGAATTGCTCCAATTGACCCCTCAACAAATTGAATCGATGGGTGGTGTTGATTTGTTCACTCAAGCAGGTAAACGTATTCGCTATAAGTCATTTCGAGAGGTCTGTACTGAGTACCTTAAGAAGTGGACAAAGAAGGACTACCAGAACCAAATGCTTCGCGTGAATTATTGGTGCAGCATCTTTGGGCACCGTATTATCACTGACCTTGATATCTTCGATATACGAGAGCATGTAGATACTATGCTAGAAGATGGTCAGCGTCCAACTACTATCAATCGTAAGAAGGCAGTGCTCTCCAGCGTCTTTAATTTTGCGTTATCTCGTGGATATATTGATGAGAATGTTGTCAAAGGTGTTGTTATAGATGATGACACCAAAAGACGAGATCGTGTCTTATCTAAAGAGGAGCGAGGTAAATTATTAGATGCTTGCAAGCAATCTTCATGGGATAGATTGCACCTAATGGTCTTGACTGCAATGTCCACGGGAGCAAGAAAGAGTGAGATCGAAAGCTTACGCTGGAGTGACATTAATTTCAGGGATGGTTGTACTATATTAAAGGATAGTAAAAATGGTGCTGCACGAACACTATACTTTCCAACTGTTGTATTAAGTGAGTTTAAGCGGTTTCAAGAAGTTGGCAATGGATTAATCTTTGCTTCAGATATTAAAGCCGATCAACCCAGGGATATTCGTAAGGTTTGGGCAAAAGCACTAAAAATGGCAGGAATATCAGATAAAGACATATTAAATCCAGATGGAAGTATAAAGGTTGAAAAATTCACCTTCCATTGCTTACGTCATGGTTTCTGTTCAGCACTGTCTGATTCAGGAAAAGAGTTAAGTCAGATTGCTGAACTTGCCGGTCATAAATCCATTCAAACTACCATGCGCTACATTCATCAGGGCAATGATCAGAAAAAGAAAATCGTGGATGAATTAGCCCAAGCGTTTAATCTATAGTCATTTCACAATAACAACCCACTTATTCTTGGTGGGTTGTATTCAACCCTTTAAATACCGTAGATAGCTTGATTACTCTGCTAATCAACAATAAATGATCTATCCTTAAACTGTGCATACTCACCATAGTTAAACAAGGATATATCGATGCTAAAAGACACGGAGAACCCCAGATTCGATCCTCTATTCGACCTATCTTTAACAAAAGGTCGCACCGATCTATCAAAATTATTAAAGAGCGACTTATTCAATGCTAGAGATTCAAATGGTGCATATGAGATTAAATTATATTATTTTGTTATCGCTGAAGGCTATTGGAGGTTGCAAGAGGAGTTAAATTTTGCTGATGAGCATGATGATGAGAGCTTTATTTCTTACTATAGTTTGGCTGAAGACGCTGATTTTGTGGAATGGTATGAGCAGCAGAATGAATATAAAGTTAGGATCGTAAAAACGAAAGGTATTTTTTGTATCACTGACCCTGATAGAGAAGGGTTAAAAATGGGACTGCAATCAATAAATGCCACTCGTTTTGAAGTTGCTGGCACTCCTGAAAATACTTTGCCTTATGATAGCTATTCCTATGAACATATTAAAACCTATGAAGGAGATGAGTTTATTGCTACTTCTCCAATAGAGATTAGTATTGATAGCATCATTCTTTTCGAAGCGGACTTTAAAAAAATCGCTAGTTCTGTAGAAAAATCAAAAAAAGATAGAGTGGGTGAAGATACCAAAAAAGCAGATATTGATGTATTTAAAGAAGTTAAAGAATATAAAGATGCTAATAATGTAACACTTAAACAAACTTATAAAGATTTGTCTGAAACAATGGGTCGATCTAGTGATGCTATTAAATCTGCCTATAATAGAGGTAGAAACCATCTAAATAGAGAGTAAAGTAGCCAGGTCTTTCAAAAAGACATTAACTCTAAAAAGAAAATTGCCTGCTAACTAGAATATTTTGAAATTCATACCCAGTAACACTGCTTCCCTTCTAAAAACATCTAAAACTCCTTCATTTCTGCAACACTTGCCACTCCTAAAAAAATAATTTGTATCAAAGTATCAATTGAGTCTTTTTGATACTTTGATGTTTTTTCTCCTGTACTAGTGAATTTAAGTCATTAATCCCAGAAAGTTCTAACTGATACAAGTTGATACTTATTGCGAATATAATCCTTTATAAACAATGTCTTATAGCGTTTACTTTTTTTTAAATATCCATATAATACTAAGCATGCGCTACGGGAATGGTGCTAAAGAAGATGTTCTAGTTTTTGAATGGAATGTTAACTGAGTTCAGGTTATTAGGAGAAAGAGCTATCAATGCAATTGGAAATGAGGATGAGGTTTGTCTTGCTGATTTGTTGGCAAGCGACCTTGTCCCCCAAAAATACCCTCTCTTATTTAATGATAAGCAGTGGGGATGGATGGTGAAACAGAGAAAATATAATGGACTTGAGGCTGCTTTCCATAAGATCGGAAAGCGACTTTATGTAAATGAAAAAGTTCTCGCAAAATGTATTAACCAGCAAGCTGGTTAATAGTAGATCATCGCATTAGCACGCTGTGGTCAGAACAATTATAGAAGTAAGTTTGAGTGCGTGTTTTAGTTTATTTTCAGGCTTCAATTTGATGGATAGGTAAGTGAAAAAATAGCATTCAAACAATTGCTGACATTGACGATTGAAACCGTCAGCAATGAATAAAAGTTAAAAAACAAGCAACCTTATGCTGTTTAAAACGGTATTGGGTTGCGATAGCCATACAGTTGGCTACGCTCTTTAAAAATTTGGAAGTTTGTCGGTGGGATGGTGAAAAAACCGAGGTCAGTGCGGAAACACTAACCTCGATCTATGCAACCTGAAAGACAATCGCACTTTGGTATAACAACTTCATTTTCGGAGTATTGAAGCGCATTGTCAACTTTTGGTTGTGATTTTTTACTATTTTATTGGAGAACATTATGACCGAAATTTCGGAAAATAATACTCTAACTCCTTCTACAACTGTATCTTTAATGACAGTTGTGTTGGAGCAAAAAATGCAAAAACGCTTAAGTTATCAAAATGGTGTTTTTGTAAAAGAACCAGTAGCTAATTTAGCCACTTATCCTGCTGTTGTTGTCGAATTGACGCTGGAAAACCTTTTTATCGCTGTCAGTAATGGTGAATGCACTATTATAGCGGGTTATATCGAAGGCTCAACAACTGGAGAATCTGTTGAATTTATTTCTAAAAGTAAATTTAATTCAAATTTTCCAGATAAAGATAGTCCATTTGTTATTAATGCGAAATGGGTGTCAGCGAGAATTCAAGATCATTTGAAAGCAGCATGTCTATTGCTTATTGATTATGACGTATCTAATGAAACACCTGAGGAGTATAAAAAGTTATCACCTGCTGAATTAATTGAAAGATTGACGGTACTAATGCCTGAATTTCAATTAGCTGGATATGTCAGTAATTATGGCAGTAGTGCAGGTATTTTTGATGCTAATGGTTTGGAGATAAGCCCAGCTGCTGGATTTCATTTGTACTTTATCGTAAAAGATGCAGATGATTTACCACGCTTCAAACAAGTCTTGTTTGATAAATGTTTATTGGAAGGTTGGTTTTGGTATAAAACTGATAAAAATGGTGGGAGTAGAATCCAAACATTATTTGATAAAAGCGCCATAAATACGGAGCGTCTGTGTTTTGAGACGTCTCCTGTTTTACTTGATGGTCTAGTCCGTAAAGTGCCTGATCCTTCATTGCATGAAGGTGAAGTTCATGATACTAAATTGTTGCTGGATTTAACTGATGCCGAAGAAGCTAAAGTTAAAGCAATCCTTGGAAAATCAAGCAATCCATTGGTTGCTTCGAATATCCCAATGAACGCTGCTTCAGTTGACAACACAACTTTGCAACCTGATACTCCAATCACTTTAGCCGATGGTACAAGTTCAACACCTCAAGCATTTTTAGATTCTGGTGTTTATAAAGAGGTTTGTTTTAGTCCTATACGTGATGATATGAATGCTTCTGCCTTCATTGCTCGACATGATAAATTGCCAAGTGTAGTGTATGTTTTCGATAGTGGATTATCTAAGACATTCTTTTGTAATCTAGGGAGTGTTGCAGGTAAAAAACTGTTTGAAGGTGTTGATATTACAATCGATAATTTTGAGTTGCAAATGGCTGGACATGGCATTGTGCCACGTTACGACATGATTAAGAAATTGATTAACATTGATTATCCTTCAAGCAACTTTCTACCTGATAATGAAGCGTCTGCTAAGTTGGCATTATTGCATAGTTTGGCTAAAGAAGATGGGTTTAAAATAAGTTCTGATTTGATCGGAAAATATTTAATACCTATCGCGGATAAAAATCATGTAAACCCTGTTGAAGACTGGTTTAGGTCCAAATCTTGGGATGGTGTTAATCGCTTGCAAGATTTGTGCGATACGCTAGTGGTACCAAAAGGTATGGAGGGATTTCGTGATATTGCTTTGCGACGTTGGTTGATAGGTGCGGTTGCATCAGCACTTAGTATAACAGGTAATAAAAATGAAATAATCTTTACACTTGTTGGACCGCAATCTTGCGGGAAAACTACTTGGGTCAATAGTTTAGTGCCTAAAGACACTAATTGGCTAATCGATGGTGTCTCGTTAAACCCAAATGACAATGACTCTGTTAAGTTAGTTGTGAGTCATTTCATTTGTGAGCTAGGTGAGTTGGATGCCACATTCAGAAAATCAGATATTGCGGCATTGAAAGCGTTTATGTCCAAAAGTACTGATGAGATGCGTAACCCTTATGCAGCAACCTTTAGTCAATATCCAAGACGCGTAGCAATATGTGCTTCTGTAAACGACTCGAATTTCTTAGTTGATGAGACAGGAAATCGCCGTTTTAGCGTGGTTTCTGTTGACAGTATCAAAAGACATACTATTGATATGCAGCAGCTATGGGCACAGATTCTAACATATTATAAAGCTGGTGAGCAGTGGTGGTTGACGGATGATGAGGCAAATATGCAATCGTTAGTAAATTTGCAGCATCAAATGATAGATCCTATTGAAGAAATGTTATTAAATCATTTTAATTTTGATGATTTTGTTTTTGATGGTCCATTATTAAATCCAACTGGTATCTTTAATTTAATGGGGATAATAAAACCATCAAAATCAGACACTACAAAAATGGGGCGTTTGTTAAAAGCAAAAAACTTAATTAAGAAAGGAAGGTTATATCAAATGCCAAAAGCAAAAATAATTTAAACATTAAGGTTTAAAAAGCACTAGAACCATCCACCGACAAATTTCCATTTAAAAATGAACTGCAGTTTGATAATTGCGGTTCTTCTTTTTTACTCTATAAAAACACAAATTATATGAAAAATATTTTTAAAATATTAATAAGTGGTTTATCCACTAAAGAAAATTATCTGCTTGAAGAATACTTGAATCAACAAGTAGATATAGAATTAACACCTACGTTTGATGGCAGCAGTTATCAGGTTTTTGATGCTGTTAAGTTGGTAGGTATAGATGATTTTTTTATCAAAGTAATATTAAGCAATGAGGATGCTAAGGTTTTTGGTAAAAGCTCTATTAGACGTATTACTCCAGCTAAACAAAAAAGGCTTAGATCTGCTGCATAGCATATTATTTACACAAAAATGAGAAACAATAAATCAGACGTAAATATATAAAATATAATGTTTTGAAAATAGGTTGTTGACGTTGTAAGGTTGCATTTTAATTTTTCCTACAACGTCGCAACCTTTACAACCTGTTTTTGAAACTATTTCTTGTCGTGATCAGCAACATTATTTTGACAGGGATATAACGGCAGAGCGGGAGTACTTGCAGCATAGGATGGTGGATATTGGCACTCACCTCGCTACAATCTCCTGCTTCTGACTATCAAAGTGGTAATTAACTATTTCGCCATTAATAAGCAACTGCACGGCTGTCTCAACGGTGTGTAATGGCACAATAAACCACTCTCTAGGCGTATGCCTTTTACCATCATCATCAAACACATCAATTTCTAAACAACTCTCAGCAAAAAATGTATGCAGTAACAATTCCAGTTTTTGAGGGTTTAAATTATAGGTCTCAAATTCACTGAGCAATCTTACTTCCGCCATTAAATAGGTAGGTTCTTGTGATGCATTTTGCAGACGTTGTGCAACTGATTGAGTGGAATACCCAATCTTGTACAGATCATCTATTTCTTTAATCTTAGGATCTTCACTCAGAGAACGTAAGATATAAATATAGCCCGTTACTTTATCGTCTTGAGTGATTTGTTCTAATTCAGGATCATAGTCTTCAGCAATATCTAAAACACGTCGCCCACTTTCATCTTTATACAGTTCCGTCGCTAATGAGCGCAATAGCATATTAGATTCAGTACCATTCTCAAAGATACACTTCAATCGAGCATTGACCTTACCGCGTTTCTTTTCTTTTTTCCCAACTTCAGCAACATAAACCATCACACCATGTAAAATAAAGAAGTGACCAGCCGAAATTTGTTGTTCACCTGTAAATTGTCTTAATTCACTCTGTCCAGAAACTAAGTCAGCATGACATTGTTTAAAAAGTGCTTCAAATGCATCAAAGTCTTTACAAGGTTTCCTTCTAGCAACTTCTTCAGGCATCTCTAATGTTTTAGGAACATTCTTAAGTGTGAAAATATCATCAGAACTATCAGTGCTAGATACCCCCCCTCCTAATAAACCAAGTGCATCATCACCTAATACATCATCAATAGTATTAATTTCTTTAGGTTCAGGGATTAGGACATCTTTTAACAAACCCAGATCATCAAAAGATAATAACGCTGCGGTTTTCTCAATATCTTCCCTTAATCCCTTTAATCGACTAAACAAGCGCCTTTCATTAATATCTCGACTTTGAGTAGGTTCATATCCATGCTCACGAACAAAAGTATTTATCTCTTCAAAGGATGCAAGCAAACGTTCATCAGCACTCACAATGGATGAAGTTTTAGCGGTAACAGTTAATAAACCTAAAGGATCAGACTGTAAAATTGATTCCAACTCCTTCTCAAAATCAATCATTCACATTGCTCGTAGACTGCTGACGTTTTTTATTCCTCAGATAAACTAATGCTTCTGCCATTCTCCGTTCCAATGCATCACTCGCATTAAGGTCAGGCTCTCGTCCACGTAGTTTCATAAAGGGACCAATCTTATCCTTATAAAGAATAACCGCTTCTTCATCAGTCATCTGTATGCGACCAGCATCAATTGTTTCTTGAATCACCTTTAATAACTTGGCAGTGACAGATTTAGACAGCACTTCAAATGCTTTTTGGAAGGGATTAACGCTATCAATCAAGTCAATATTTAAGTCATCAATATTGACAAATTTTCCTGCCATACGGACAAACTTCTTATCGCCGACCTCTTTAATTTCACCGTTTTTAATCACAGAATCAACAACCACATGCTGCCGAATTTCTTCAATTTCCTCATCAGAAAGATCAGGATATCTTTTCTGAATCACCTTGGGGATCATCACCTTATTAATGACTTCAGGATCAATAAACTCCCCTGGCAATGCTTTAATCATTGTATTGTCTTGCAAAATAGCCGCTTTAAGATCATTAAGGTCAGATTCCACAATATCCTTTACGCGTTGAGAACTGGGTTCTTTAAATCCACGAATCTTGAGCGTGCCTGCTTCATTTTCTTCTTTATCACCAAAACGCTTGGTTTTAAATTTAAAGTTAGGTGCAAGCACCTGTTCCATTAACAAGGATGCTGTAATTGCCTTCAACATATTATTAACAGATAACTTAACCTGATCATCCGTTGCTTCAGGTTGAGCAATTAAGTTGGTAAATTGAGCATGTGTTTTATTATCACTATCACGCGTAGCACGTCCAATAATCTGGATGATCTCAGTTAAAGACCCTCGATAACCAACAGTCAATGCATGTTCGCAAAAAGGCCAGTCAAAACCTTCCTTTGCTTTTCCTAATGCAATGATTAAATCTATATCATCAAACCCTTTCATCTGACTGAGAAAAAGATCAATTTTATCTCGCTCTCTAGGTGTATCATTTACTAGATCAGCAACTTTAATTATTTTCCCATCTGCTGTCCGTTTAACAAAAATAACACCTGTATCATTGTCTTGATGAGTGACAATACCAATACTATCTAAAATGCTGTCAACTTCTTGATGCTTGTCTTTAGTGGATTCACCTGCATTAACATTAGGTATATGTAAAATGGTTTTCTTATCAGTATCAAGAACCTCATCAATAGCACTTAAATATCGCCCTTGATAAAAATGATAACCAATACCTAATGTTTTCAGGTGAGTATAACCATTCAGTTGCTCATAATAGTTATAAGTAACCTTAGTAAATCGTGCTTCATCTTCAGGAAGCAATACAGGTACGCTGTCACCACGGAAATAAGAACCTGTCATCGCAATCACATGAGCACTAGTATTGTTCATAATAGAACGCATCACCGCACCTAACCGATTTTCACCATCAGCAGAAACATGATGAAACTCATCAATTGCCAGTAAGGTATTGTTAAATACATTTTCATCAACCGCTTCATAAGCATTACGCAATGTTGCATGAGGGCAAATTAAAATGGTTGCACTTTTATCATCAAGAAATTGCTTAAAGATATTAACCTTACTGCCTTCACCACCTGAAATACATAAGTTATATTTTGCATTAAAATCCCAGTCAGCAAAAAATCCATAGGACATTAAATCAGTACTCTCAAATGAAGCACCAATTGACCGCTCAGGAACAGCAACAATGACTTTTTTAATGCCTTGGTTAAATAATTTATCCAAACCTAAAAACATCAATGCACGTGACTTACCAGAAGCAGGAGGGGCTTTTAATAACAGATATTGTGCATTACGGGCTTCAAATGCCCGTATTTGCATATCACGCATACCCATATTATCGGTAGCAGTGCTTTCACCTGTTTGAGCATAGGTCACATCGACTAAATTAGGCATTTAATGTCCTTTTATGTATTTAATATATTTATATGATGAGTTATTCTGATTTAGACATTACCAATTGGCTTCTAGAATAGAGGGTTCATTAGGATTAATGCTTACAAAAGTAAATTTCATATTCCTAGTGCCACCGGTCTCTTTTCTATCCTGATAAAATTCCACTAAATCGACTTTTTGATCATTTGCCATAATTTGTACTGCTTTTAAATTCTCTGTCCAAAATTTTATTTTAGGATACATGGGATGATCATCAATTCGCTCACATCGTGAAACTATGATGCTATACCTTGCATTATTAGTATAAATTATTAGCTTTTCTCCTTCAGGAGTACTTGCTGTCTTATTTAAAAACTTGATTACCTTAATAGCATGGTCTTGGTAATTTTTGTACGGAATTGAACTTGATGATATCAGCACTGATTTAGCATTGTGGTGAGTAAGAAAATTCATCCCAAAGGAAAAATAATAACTGTTCTCGCTACGGAAGACACCCTTTGTTGATGGTTTAATAAACGGTGATGAAATTAGAGCATAAGATGGAGTGAGAGGGCAAAAACAGAAAAACTTCTTTTCATTGGTACCTATATGGTCGTATACCCATAACTTGGGAATTCCCCATTCTAAAAGGTTGTCAATATGTGTAAATATGTATGTGACAGGGTGGTCAGATGTGAAGAAAGGTATATTGCTATTGTTTTTTACAATACTAATGCCTGCTAAAGAAATGAGGTTTGAAATTGTACCTGTAGCTGTCCTGACCATTCGTTTTGCTAATTCATGTGATCCTAAAAAATACTCATTGGAAACATTTTCGTTACCGTTATGGGAGTGGTCTACTAAACGGTATACTCTTTCTATTTCATTAATTTGTTTTTGCCAATGCTCCACTTGACCTTCTGAACGACGAAAAAGCGTATCAATAAATACAGCAAGACTATCCCAATCATCCATAGTAATTTGTTCGTTATTAACAATTTTTCGAATGGCAGTTGAATAATTGGTTTCAATTACAGCAAGAAAATTTTCAACATATGGTTGACTGAGGATGTCCTCGTCTAAATTATAAAAATAGGGTTCCCAAAACATTTTATTATTTAGACCTTTGCGTTTTGGCTTACCTTCAAGAGATTTATCAACAACCCAAGTACATGGCTCATACTTTTCTACTGGAACACCCTTAGGAGGGGTGGGGTCAATAAAAGCTTTTAAATAACATTTCGGAACCAGGTGTTGTTTTTTCTTTTCTGGCACTCAAGCTAACCTTCACCTGTCACTTCTTCAATTAAAGAAATATCTTTACGCAATAAATCATTAACCAATGATTGTAAATTAACCCCTTTAGCCTTTGCCTTTTCAGCAAACCAACTTTCTATATCTTGATCTAAATAAACAGGAAGTTTGAGTTCAGTATCAGGACGATAAAAGCGTCCACGTTGTGCATTGGAAAAATCATATTCATCTTTCATTATGAATCCTCATATTGTTTTTGTTCATGACGGGTTGCTGATCTTGCTGAAATAATGCGTACGGTTACTTGCTCTTGATGATAAGTGATAAAGGTATGCACCACCAAGCGTAATTGATGTTCTTTGGTATTACCTAAAGTAATCCAGCGTTCTTCCTGTTCGCTATGTTCATCATCAGGTATGGATAACTGTAGTGGATCAATGAATATTTCAGAAGCTTCTTCAAAACTAACACCATGTTTTTTTAGATTAGATTTAGCTTTAACGGGGTCCCATTCAAAATTATATTGCATGACTATTTCGCCTCTGCTGCAATCATTTCTTCATAGAGAGTAAATAAATACTCCAAGCGTTCTTCATCCGATTTAAATGGTTTTGATCGGTAGCATTGTTCTATGGCTAAATCCATTTCATGATGAGCTTGTCGTAAACCTTCTGGCATTTTATCGGGATCATAAAGTTGTGCCATGGTTTTTTCAGGGTGTAACTCACGCTCATCCAAGACTTTAAATACATGGTCTTCAAGGGTAATTTTTTGTGAATCTGTTATTTCTGGGAAGGGGAAGGTGTTGTAACAGAGTGCTGATGAATAGCGATAGTCAGTTTTAAGACGACCTGCTGTCGTGCGCACCCATGTCATATGCATTTTTGAGGATATAGTGGCAAAAACGTAGGTAGGAGGATCAAATATAGCGAAATTTGGAGCAACTATAACAGATTCTTTATCTAAAAAACCTAAAGGGATATATTCTCTTCTTTCTGATGAAACCGAAGGTATGAATAGTGATTGCTCAAGAGGCATTCTTTGATCTCTAAATCTATAAGCAGTAGAACTTAATTTGTTTGCACCACTATCAGTACTTGCTAATATTGATTCAATTACAAGATTAACTCTGCTTTGAATCCCATTGATTCTTAATGCTTCTGTTGCATCATTATCTTCTATCCAAAGACACCACCTTGTTAAACCACGAATAAATTCCTTGGAACCGATTAATTTTTTTATAAATTTTTCAGAAAGATAGTTGTTGTTAATAAAATAATTTTTATCTTCATCAGTTGCAAAAATTAAATTTCCCCCATCTACCGCTTTATTTCCATTTTCCATAATTGGCAATAAAGAAAGTGGTTTCGACTGTTTTTTAATACTAATATTTTTCCCATCTAACAACTTTGTATTAATATTTTTAGCTAAATGACGGACACCTAGCTTATAAATATATTTTGGATTGGTTGAGAAGTTACCTATTCCCACGATGATACAAGTTACACCAGCATTTCCTTTTGCATTGTTTATCCATTTAAATGATTGATGAGCAAAATTAATTTCTAAATTGTGGTTAAGAATATATGGCCACATTAACTCTACTTGCTGACCCTGACAGATTGAGTTTGTAGATACAAAAGCTAATTGAGCATTAATATTTTTAATATATTTAGCTCCTAGGTGAAACCAGCAAGAAATATAGTCAAGATTTTTATAACCATTAACCTCTGTATGTACATGCGCCATATCCTTTTTTTGTTCCTTCGACTGCATACTAGAACCTAAATAGGGGGGATTTCCTAGAACATATATCTCATAGCGTGTTTTGCCTTTAATATCTGTCTTTGGACAAATTACCTTCCAATCCAATCGAGTCGCATTACCACAAGTAATATTCCCACTATCCTGTAAAGGTAAAGTTGGACGGGCTTCACCAAACACTATTTTAAAAGCAAGGTTCATTTGATGTTCAGTCAACCATAAAGATAGTTTTGCAGTCTCATGAGCAAAATCATCTAACTCAATACCGTAAAATTGATTAAGATGAAGTCCTGAAACTGCATGATTCCAGTTGCTTGCATCAATCTCTTGTAACTGCTTAAAAATCTCAATTTCTAACTGACACAGTTCCTTGTAAGCAATAATCAAGAAATTACCCGAACCACAAGCAGGATCAAATATGCGTAGGTTATAAAGTCGTCCCAGTAATTTAATTAATTGTTTCTCTTTACCCTCTGCTTTTTCCAATGCTTCTTTTAAGTCATTAAGAAATAGTGGTTCAATCACTTTCATGATATTAACCACAGAGGTGTAATGCATCCCCATATTACTGCGTTGATCGTTATGCACCACTGCTTGAATCATTGATCCAAAGATATCAGGATTAATAGCTTTCCAGTTTAGCGTTCCACATTCAACAATGATCTTTCTTGATTTGATGCTGAATGTCGGGATAGGGTATTCATCAGCAAATAGACCGCCATTCACATAAGGGAAGTCTTGTAAGTAGTGTGGATAATCAGACCGACCTTGCAAGTTAAGGACAGCAAATAACTTGAGTAAATAAGTGTGTAAATCGCTACCATCATCCGCTGTATGAGAGGCTATTGCATTGGTAAACTGATTGTCTTCAAAAATACCTGTATCTTCAGCAAAGAAACAAAATAATAACCTTGAAAGAAATATATTTAATGCGTGTATCTGGTCTTTATCTTCAGTAGGGTTGTCTTCTAAAATAATGTCATACAAACGCCCCATACGTTCCGCTGCTTTTACATCAGCTGGATTCTCGCTTTGGTATTGTGCTTTCTCAAGTCCTGCCCAGGGTAAAAAGAAGTCATAATGTTTAGCTAAATCAGTAATCAATATATCTAATGTATCACCTGTTTTAGTGTCTACTGATAGCAGCGACTTAAAGTCTGTAACAATGATAAATCGTGGGTGTTGCTTGGCAATGGTTGAGTCCGCACTTAACTGATCAATAAGATGATGTAAATCAGTATTGGTATCTTGCTTAAAAAACAGCTTCTTTTTCCATAAAATTTCACCTTGAACTTTAGACAGGTTGTAATCACCTTTGTGTAATCTGGTTACAGATGCCTTGGGTAAATCATAGGCAAGTAATAAATCATAAATGAATGTGTCTTTATCAAGATTGGTTATTAATGCTTGGAGATTACTTTCAAGTGTTTCAAGGTTCATAAAGAAATGTTATTAAAGTTTTTAGTCAATGAAAATTTATGCTGTGTTTGTTGATCAATTAACCATCATAAACGAACAGTCTGCAATGGTCATAAAAACTGCCGTTAAATCATTATATCAATTGAATTACTATTGATTAGCGGGACAAATCTATTCAATCATCAATAGACATTAATAGTAGTATAAATACTTAGTTGAATTATAAATATGATTAAAAATATCTTGTTTATTTATATAGGAATGAGACCAACGCAGTTTTGCGTATGTTAAATAATTATAGTTTTGAAAACAGGTTGTTGACGTTGGTAGGTTGCACCATAGGAAATGACAACCTTGCAACCTATGCAACCATATCTGCAAACTATTTTTTATTGATGATGTTTTGAACGGCAGAAAACTCATTGATGGTGCTTATGCGTTCTTTTTATATCTGTATATTCCAGTAGCAAGAAAAGGTGTTGTAACAGCAACCTTTCCCTTTGCGCCCTCCTTTTTTAGTATTCTTCTGGTAATAGAAGAGTGGTTGATGATCGATCAGCTTCAGTGATTATCCACAGTTTGCATGTTGCCATTTTATAGACTGAAAACACTCTTAAATCATGTTTTATTGCCTGTTGATTAGCCTCTGCATCATCTTCACAAACATCGCCATCATCCCCCATTCTATGCCGGTTTATTAAGGCTAATAATTCGGCATCTGTTAATGGTGATTGTGTATCATCAATCAGTGCTTTAACGCCTTGCGTCATAACGATATGCCCCAATGGGAATAACCCTGGCATATTCATCATGCGACTTTACGTAATGTTATTTCATTAGGTTCAGGTTCAATGGTTTCTTCGTCTGATTCCACTAAATCTAATGAATACTTCAATCCACAGAGGTCTTCAAAGGCTTCATAGTCTAAAACTATTTCTGCCGTTTGCTCACCGTCTTTAATGGATAATGTTACCTCCTTATTGTTATTACACTCTGAAATATTTAAAGTGCTGTTTTGGTTGATGGCACTATTGATGTGGAATGTTCTAAGCATGGTCTTTCTCCTGTGCTTTAGGGGGTAATGGAACGGGATAAATGCTAGGTATTCGCCTTGGTGGTGTAGTGGCGTTTTCCTGTTCATCTAAACGGTCAATATTGTCATAATATTTTTCACGGAATTCATCGTCTTGCTCAATGCATTGGATGATTTCATTCATGATTTTAGACATGCTGTCACCTTGGTTAAGGTGTTCATCGTGGGGACAGGTTTTAACCATTGCCACGACTTACACCGTGG
>Ga0209495_1001399_pt1 | contig 16848 bp, 10 predicted proteins | sample EN1Hudsemesocosm_FD_184629 | JGI IMG/M metagenome (GOLD analysis project Ga0209495, IMG submission 184629) | Methane-oxidizing microbial communities from mesocosms in the Hudson Canyon - EN1E Hudson Canyon (SPAdes) (version 2) | ecosystem: Environmental > Aquatic > Marine > Cold seeps | place... | reverse complement strand
CACACCAGGCGTGGAAAAGTTTCCAATCAGATTTTCGTGCGCGTTCGGTATTTTTGGCAAAAATACCACTGAGTTTTTTAGGTAGAGTCCCCATAAGCCAATCATCGCACTCTACTGTGTGATAATCCTTGCTTATCATACAGTAGAAAAATATTAACCTTTTTATTAGAAAGGGATTAAATTTCTCACCTAACATCAGAATGACTTAATTGAATGATTGACTTTATTTCTTTATAGTAAGGACTCTTTACCATAAAGGCGGGCGTGGCATGCAACTGACTAAAATAAGCACTAAAGGGGTTTGAAGTCCAACGGTACGAAAAGCCCCCGCTAGTTTCTATCATCAGTATTTTAGTCTCAAAAAGTAAGAGCTATAGTTTTTAAGTTAAACAAAGGTCTTGGTGTGCTTGTTTCTTAATTTTGATTTTTTTTACTGAGTTATTTCCCCTTAAATCACATCAAAAACAAAGAATTAACAGAGCTATTTAAGAGTAAAGAAAACGCTCATTTTCCTTACTTTTATATTAAAAAGAATCACTATTAATACTAGTGCTATTTTTCGTACTGTTGGACTTCAAACCACTATTATTAGCACTCGCTATTTCAGCGACTGTTTTTTCATTTTTTAAGAGTTCTAGGACGAGTTTGCTTTTAAACTCAGTACTATAAACCGTTCTTTTTTTGCTCATGGCATACTCCAATTTTTAAATCATTTTACGGCGATTGGAATAAGGCATCTAATTTTTGTGTCGGAAATCATTGGGGGATTATAGTCTATCAATAGCTTTCCATTACCTCCATAACTCCTGCCCCATAACTATTTGTACACTCACTCGATTCAACGCCAAAATCTCTCTCTCTTGATTTACAATCATTAACGGGACTACTTAATCGTCGAACAAGCCCTTTAGCACCTTGCTCATTATTTTCAATTTTAGAAAAAGGCCCTGCTGGTACTCCAATCCCTTGAAAAATATTCGGTGTACTGGATACTAACGCTAAAAAACGGTCTGCTCCTGCCGGCCCATTAGCAGGTAGCCGCCATGATTGTCGCGGAAGTTGCATTTTTTCGTGTACCTTAATTTTATTATTAGAGTCAATTGCATTAGGAAATAACTGAAATATTTTCCCACTTGAACCTACAGAAAATATAGTTAAATAGCCTGGTTTGCTTGACGTAACAGTCATTTCTAGGTAGTCAACCCCAATTGTAAACGTTTTTTTTGTAGGTTGAATACTTACAATATGAGTCGCATCCGCACTTTGCTGAATTGTTTCTAATAACGCCATTGAATTAATGGTGGCTTGTGATGTAACAGTACCAACAACAGCCCCACTTTCTTGAAATGCTATCGGGACATTTCCTCCTGGCCCACTTCCTTCAGTAATTGTTTGCGAAGTAAAAGGGAAATTTGGGTTTTGTTCTTTCCATTGCGCAATTTTTTGATTTATCATTTGTTGTGCGCATTGCTTCGCTTCCTGTAAGGTAATAATGGAATCACCGTTTATATCCGCACCTTTTTCTGGATTCGTACAGCTTGCAAATGCTGTTGTGGCTATACCACCGTATTGCTCACCGCCGTCAATAGCAAATTCATTTTGAGCCGCAGATGCCAAGAGATAATAGTTTGGCGTTGCTCTCGCATCCTCGATGTCAAAATCTCTTAAAGCTCTAGGTGAGTAGTTACCTGCTTCTGCACAACTATCCTCACCAGAACTCATCACAAATTTGATCGTTGGAGATTCTGTATCATTATGACGCTGAATTCCTTTACCATTAACAACCATACCACCAGAAAAACAAGTATCTAAAAATACGAATGTTTTTCCTGCTTTATTTGCAATTTTTGTGAGCTTTTCATGCAACTCATCTTTACTCATGGTTTTCATATCTTGAGTTACAATTGCTTTCTCGCACACTCCTTTAGCGCCAGCCTTTGCGTAACTTGTTCCATGCCCAGAAAAATAAATAAATACCTTATCTGCTTTTGTAATTTTTTTTTCAAACTTAGAAATTGCAGTACGCAATCCATCCAATGTTAATGCTTTATCTTTTTTCAGAGTAATATTTTCAGAGGGAATGTTCATCGATTTAGCCAAAGCCATTGCTGTTTTAAAATCTCGTTTTACGCCAGCTAACGGCTGTATCTGATAATCTGAAATCCCCATAATCAAAGCATAGTTCTCAGCCGAGACTAAAAATGATGAGACTGATAGTAAGCCAGCTAACATTGTACTGTAAATTTTCTTCATTATTACTCCCTTATTTGGGCATTAATTGGCTTGTGAAAGATAAAAAGCAGCCCAGTAGTAAGGGTTAGGATATTTACTCTTTACTCTCGCTTGCGCCGATAAGAATGCGGTACTAACTATATGTGTTTGTGCTAAATCCTGATAAAACCAAGCAACGAAATCTTTGGTTGCCTGATCATCTACTTTCCATAACGATAGAATAATATTTTTATTTCTGTTCGCCGTTAGCGGGCGTAAAATACCCATCAATTCATTTTCATTGCTCTGATCTGCCGATATTTTTCCTGTTTCACAGGCGGCGGCAAAAATAAGCTGCCTATCTTGCAGAATGGCATACTGACCCATATCTTTCGCATATAAGGCATTGGGGTCATCGGTGGCCATTCCTCGTTTTGCTCCTGCAAAATAGAGTTTCGAATTTTTGGGATCTTTCGAGTTAAACCCACCGTGCATGGAAAGGTGAATAATATTAGCGTCTTTTTCCTTATTTAGCTGTGAAATCTGAGCTGCTTCGCGTTTGTATATCTGAGCATTAGGAACCTTAGATATTATTGCGTCGGCTTCCTGTTCTGCACCGCTCAGATCCAGCGTGGGATTAAAAAAACCTAGTAAATTAATCGTATCAATACGCTTAGCTGTCGCTTCAGTAAAAAGACTCACTGATCGTACTGATTCTGTACCCAGGTGAAAGTTAAGGGGGTGGCGTGCAATCCACTTATCCGGACTAATAGTTAGTTGTTTAGATAATACTAGTTTTTTAGCCAGACGTTGCAGTACATTTGAGCGTTGACCTTCATCGCTTCTTTTTGCAATCGCATTTAAAGAACTACTTAACTGATGTTTAAGTGCTCGTAGCTTTCGACCCGATATTTTTTCTACACCCGCAACTTTTCCGTGCTGAATAGAGGTTAAAAACACATCTGAATCAATGAAAATTTCTACGGAATCATCATTGGTTTCAATACCAAAATCACGAGTGGTCAAAGGCATAGTTGAACGATCAACCATTTTAGCCGTCGCCATGCGTTCCCTTGAATAATGTCCATCAACATAGAAATCTAGAAAACTATCAATACCGGATAATTTACGCTTAAAGGCTTGTTTATCAGGCAACCCCGAACTATTGCGTTCTATGCCATCCATATTGTTCGCTAGATTGTTTCCGTGTTGATTTTTCTGACTGACAAGTAGACGCTCTTCAAGCAACATCCGTGATTTATTTAAACTAATGTAATAAATCATGTCTTCGTACTCGTGTCGCTTATAATTTGCCTCAATCAATGTAGAAATATATTGATTTATTAAGGTGTTATAGCGCCATCGGTTGGCTGCTTTGCGTAAATTAATATAGGGAAGATAGACGGTTTCTAAAGCGTATTCAGCAAATTTTACATTGCCTGTTTGTTTATAAACCAAGCTAAAGTAATCAGCTAGGCTTAGAAAATCAATTTCAGAAAGGTCAATGGTAGAGATTGTTATATTGCCACTTATTAAGTTTTTATAAGCACTAAAAGTAAAGCTTGGCTCTACTTTTTTCAGTTCATATTCCGCCTTAATCAATCTAGACATCAATACTCTATTGTCATTATCGCTTGCAAATCCATTCGCTATATCTCGTTTAACTAATGAAATCTGCTCAGTAAGTACTTGAGGAGCATAGCTCTTAAAATGGTTTTTACTACCACTAACTAAGCGCCTATTATTCTCCAGTCTTTCTTTTGCTATTTTTATAATACTGTCTTTATTTATCGAAATATAATTATTAACATATTTTTGATTACCCAAAATAACTTCATTAGCCACATTATATTTAGGTAAGAAATTACCTGCGACATCACTATCTAAGATTGTTTGGCTCAATAGAGACACATCAAATTCAATCGCTTTTTCTATATCAAGTAATTGATAGCTATATAAATCTGCTAATTCAAAATACAATCTCGGTTTAGCATAAGAATCCTCTGAAAAATCAGTGACGGTTTTTAACAAATTGCTCTCTAATTTTTTATATTCACCAGCGGCACGTAATGCTGAAACTTCATTTATCCGAGTAATTTGTTGTTCAACATTAGTATCTTGAACACCATATTGAGATGAGGATATGCAGCCTGATAGAAATAAGATCACCATCAAAATTGGTGACCGTATCAGTACTTCTCTTCGATTGTTATTCATTATTTTAGAACCTTAAGATTGCTAACAAGTCTTTCGCCAGTTGGCTAAGGCTATCTTAATGAGAGTTAAGGTAGCCTTAGCCTTCAAAAAAGGCCGTTCACTATTCCTATAATTTCTTAGATTCAATAACGCCAGAACCCCCCATTGCTTTAAATCCAACCTTACAAGCATTTGTAACTAATAAATGTTTCTTCTTTTGTTCACTTAATACACTATGAAATTTTTTCTTAGACGCTTCAATATCATCTTCATTAGAAAGCTTGGACTTTGCAATAGTAGATAACGCACTATAGTAAGGAACATCCGTAAGTTCCCTAGTCATTTTCATTTGTTTTAAATCCCCACTCTTTGAGTTCATCTCACAGCCAGAATAAAATCTAAAATCTCCTCCCGAAACTAAATTTTCAAAATAGCTAACAGGAATAAAATTAATAGAAAGATGCCTAAATCCACTTAAATTTGCAGTCATCATATTGTATGTAAGTGTGTCTACTTTCTTATCACTAGCCTTAACTCTTGACCCTTGTAAAGTCATTCTATTAGAATATTCCTGACCAGCATATTTATTTACAGCACTAGAACTAATGAGATAAGTTGCATTTTTTATAAGTTTAGATAGCCATTTATTGTAAAATTCTGGAGTATAAAGCCCCATTTCACCTGATACTGCGGAAGAAGCAGTCTTCATACTGCCTCCAATAATCCCCACCAACCCCGTGCCTGATGTGTATTGGGCCATATGCTCAGCACTTTTATTTTTAGCCCACTTAATAATCATGTCATGATAACTACGCGAGGTTTTCAACGGCAAAAGCTTTAAGCCAATAATTTTAGTGAAGAATTTATATTGTCGTTTAGTTTCTTTCCAGTCTAGTTCCAGCTGAAGATCTTTATTATAAAAATAGACAGGCTCCATAAGACCAACTGATGAGGATAATGCTGATTTTAAGACCGCTCCATCTTGGTTCAATAAAGCAAACCGCGAAAAGTCTCCATTAGCTTCTTCTTTATAAAAATAGCTTCCTTTTTCATCTTTAACTACTTTCCCATTTTCTTTTCCAATCAAAGAATAATATTCATCAATATCGCTTTCAGTAATATTTAAGGCATTATAGGTTGACGTCGGGTATCCAGATATTCCCATCTTGGCAACCATTGTGCCACACCCAGAAAGCAATGCTGAAGTTAAGATAGGGGCTAATAAAATTGACTTTTTCATAGTAAAACTCTTATTTATGTTATTAATTAATTTATAACAATGAACATCAGCTTAATGACAGATCACAGTTCGAAAAATATATAGAATATTATTAAAGCACCTCCATATCCACCCGCCTATTGAGCTGATGATCACTTGCATCGTCCCCGGAATATCTTAATTCCTGCTCGCCTTTGCCTTGCGTTTGAATATGCCCAGTCAGCTGCGGATTTGTTTTTTGCAATGTTTGCTTAACTGCCTGAGCTCGCCGTAGAGAGAGCTGCATATTATAATCTGAATCCCCTACCTTATCGGTATGACCCGTTAGCAAAACTGTTTGTTTTTGATTAGCCAGAAACTTACCTAATTCAGCTACCTGGCGCCGCCCCGCCTCAGTCAGTTCAGTACTGTTAAATTTAAAGGTGATACTATTAAATTTAAGTTTAGGTACAACACCAAAACTCTTTTCACTGATTGATATAGCAGTCTGTATTTCGTCAGCACTGCTTATGTGTTGGGCACTTTGCAAATCAATTTTCTTTCGCACACGCAGTAACCACTCAGAAGAATTTTGTTTGTTGATGGCATAAGCTTGCTCTATAAATAGACTCGATTTTTGCAACGCCCCCTTTTTAAAATAAATCAAAGCACTCCGAGCCAAGGCATTGGCTTCTCTTGGACTAGCACTTATACTTAAATTTCGAGCATTTTTAAAACTCTCGAGCGCCTGATCTAATTTATTTAATTTAGCTAATATTCTACCTTGCTCATAATAACTGGCATATTTTTGACAAAGCTCTATCGCCTTATCAATATCAGCTAAAGCCTGTTTATAGTCTTTGTTATTTTTACTCGTTACGGCTTGTTTATAATAACTTTTTGCTTGATTGCAATCAGCATAAACAGCGCTACTAAAGCATAGGGATAATATAAGTATGGGAAGTTTATTCATCATTGTCTTTTATAAAGTATAAGTGTAACCGTTCATATCCCCCCCTAAACAATATCAAAATACCCCGTCATTCCTGCATGCTGTTAGCAGGAATCTATGCTGAGCATGGGTTCCCGATTAAACACTTCGGGAATGACGATATTTTCATGAGGGTCTGTGAACAGTTACAGTAAGGTTCTTAAGGCTATCAATTAATAGCGGCGTTTTTAGAGACGGTTAATAGATCCAGCTCACTAAATCCATATTGCGCATGTTTTAAATAAGCACTGAGTTTTTTATACAAATCTGACTGCAAAAGTAAAACTTCCTTGCCAACGAACTCTTTTAAAAAATCTGGCTGTTTAGCAAAACCTATGGCAATTAAATGATCAATTCCAAAAGGCTTCTGTACCTTAATCCAGTCGGCTTTATTTTCACTTGGAATAAATTTTATGTCTTGAGCTGGAATTGCACTTAATTCATGCTTCATATAAGGGTATAGAACAGCTAAATTACCATGTGAATCAACATCTAACAAAAGTAAATGCATTGGCTTTTCGCTACGTAAGGTAAAAGCCACTAAGTCACCCTCCTTAGCTGAGCTACCATCAAGCCCCTTATTGATATTAAAATCTATATTAAAAGAAGGCCTGCTTTGTAATACCTGTTTAAACTGCTTTTTCCAGGCTTCTTGCTGTACACGCCCAACAAACTGCTTTAGGTTAGGTGAGTTTAATGTGCCAATTAAATCGCCTGATTTATTGATAAATAAATAATGATTACCTTGTTTTTTTACAACCAAATCCGCGTGTACATCACTTATTTTTAAGGCTGGGAATTGCGCAAGTCGGCTAATAAGCCTTGCCTCACCAGCCGGTACAGACACCGTAAACAACACCGATGGCGTGGAGACGTTAATATTACGTAATATCCCTCGTTTACCCAACACATTATTTAAACTTAATTGCTGGCTATCCTCCATCGCTACAGGTAGTATTTGCGGATCATGAGAGTAGCCACGTGACCGCATAAAATCTTTAACAGCAGCATACAATTCACCATAATTTGTTTTTCCATCATTATTTTGATCTGTTTTAATTTTTCCTGATAAGGCTCTTAATAACGCATCAGTAAAGGCTCCATGAGGCTTATTATCCATGGTCGGATATTGTTTAAGCCAGTATTCGCCAATATCTTGGGCTTTCTCTCTAGGGCTGGCGGCTGATAAATACAGGATGTTTTTATAAGGATACGGATCTACCGCTGCTGTTCCACAATCAAAACAGGCGGCAGGCTCGTCATCATCAACGACAGAATCAAAAACCTCGGTTGTTCGAGTGGGTAATAAGGATCCTTTATTATATAAACCTCGTACTGAGTTGCCAGAATAACAACTATCAAAAATAACAAAGACTTGCGCTTTAGTTTTATCTAGCTGAGAGAAAATAGGTCTAAAGTCTCGCTTACCCACCAGTAAATTATCCACAATTTGTTGTCTTGTATCCCCTGCATGGTAATAGCCATAAGGTACTAATGCGCCACTACTATAGGGTAGCGGTAAACCTGAGCCATTTTCATCTTTATTGTGAGCACTGGTGCCATGGCCACTAAAATAGATAAAAATTTGGTCATCTGCGGTTGCTTGTTGGGCTAGCTTAGTCAGCTCAGATAATATATTCGAATGGGTCGCATCATAATTAAGCAAGGTTTTGATATTTTGGGCAGTAAAACCCCAGTGCTGTTGCAACGATTTTTTAAGCGCAACTACATCATTCACTGGCCCTTCAAGTTTATCTTTTTTATTTTGATAATCGCTAATACCGATTAACAAGGCTTTATTGGTTGCCCATAGTGGTTGGCTTAAGCCTAGCATAGCCGCCAAGCTGATGAGTTTAAGTGTTGATTTTTTCATATTGTTTCTTTTGTTTGGTTTCTTGTTTATCTCATTCCCAAGCTAGAGCTTGGGAATGAGATAAACAGTTTAATGCCTAGTCACAGGAAACGCATTTCCACTGGGCGAGATCGTCGGATATTGAGCCGCGTTAAAAATTCGCTCTGCAATTTTTGGCACTTCATCATCAAGGTAATCAGCAATTTCTGTGGTTTTAACAAAACCATCGTTATTAGCATCTGCTTTACCTTTTAGTCCCTCGACCAAAACCCAAGTAAACAAGCCATGCTCTTTATATCCTTCTAACGCTTCTTGTTGTGAGCTTGATGCCGACAGCACGGTGCTACCAACCGCACGGCTTAATACTTTCATGGCCGTATCCTCGCTCATGCCTCGGGTTAATAAAGCTACTTGGATTGCATCACCTAAAGCACCCGCATTACACGTATCTAGCGTAATAAACTTTTTTGTTGCTGGAATATTGGCGATCAGGTCTTGAACTTCGGTTTGACTTAAAGCATTTTTCTTCAGTTTTCGATTTGAAGTCGAGCCGACATCAGAAGTAATAAAAAAATACTCACCATCATCAACCGTGCCGTGACTCGCGGCATAAAAAACAAATAAATCTTCTGGATTTAACGCTTGCATTTTCTCAAGCTCGGAAATTATGCGTGCCTTGGTGGTTTCTTCAGGAGTTGCTAACAACGTAACATGCAACTGATCGAATAAACCCCGAGTGTTTATTTCAAGCGTTTGTTTAAATAACTTTGCATCTGCCACTGAGTAATTTAAACGCAGTTTAGGGTTTTTAAATTCATCAATCCCGATAATCAACGCGTGAATAACTGGTTTATGACGGCTATGAAATGTTGCCTGAACCGTGTACAAGGCATCTTTACTTTGCATGGTATTTTCCTTATTAAACGCAATCGCCCTGATTCTGTTTCCACCTTGCGCTAACTTAATGGTATATTCCCGAAAAACCTGCTTATCTTTGATGCGGCTCAACCCTCTTGTCCCATCAAGCGAAACAGCCACCTCGTTAAGGTATAGCCTAACCTGACCCAAACCACCGCCTTGTTCAGTCATTTTGACCCTAATGGTGATTTCTTTGTTATCAGTGCTACGTTCTGTATTAATAATTTCAACTAGGGGAGCTGATTTTATATCAGCTATTTTTACAAGTAATTTTTTTTCTTTTCCTTGAAGTGCTAATTTTATTATATCGGGGCGATAGAACGTTTCATAATACTGATCAATAGTGGAAACCTTTAATGAACCAGTCTGAATGTTTAAATATTTAGCCCCATTTTTAGAGGCATCAAAATAACCATCTGGTGTGATTGCTACCCATTCACCATCCTTAAAATTAACCATAGTTAGAAGCTCTTTGCCTGTTTTGGTATTCCAATACCTTATTAAACCTTCAGAATTCTGTGCAAACATAAGTTTCCCTTCTTGACTGAAATCTAAAGATACAATACTGCTAAACCCTCCCTTAAAGCGTTTAGTTTTTATCCCTTTTTCAATATCCAACGCAACTATAGAACCATTTTGGCCTCCAAAAAAAATGATATTTTTATTTTTATTAAACGCTAATTTTGTAACACTACCAGTATCTCCAACAAATGCTTTCGTACTTTTAATATCATGTATCCCCCAAAGCTTTATGGTTCCATCCCTACTTCCCGAAAGAATATATTTCTCATCAGGGCTAAAAACAATAGAACCAACTCCCGCATAATGCCCAGAAAATGAATTAATAACTTTTTCATTTTCTACATTCCAAATAGTTTGAGTGTTCATCCATTTTCCCGTAAAATCGCCTCCGCCATCATGACCTGCGGCAATGTATTTTCCACTTGGACTGAATGCTAATGAGTAAATTTCTTGGGCCCCTCCTTTAAATGATTTAATTTCGTTACCATCATTAATATTCCATAATTTAAGCTCTCCATTGTAGCTACTTGAAGCAAAAACGTCCTCATTAGGACTAAAAACTATACCTGATATTTTACTAGAGTGACCTTTAAAAACTTTAACCACTTTACCTGTCATTACATCACTAAATTTTATGACATTGCTAGAGTTAGTAGAGGCAATATATTTCCCATCAGGAGTAAAAATCACATGGTTAACCCAACCTCCAGTATCTATTTTCTTCCAAATAAATTTACTTTTAGAATTATCGAAAAGCCTTAAAGTATTAAACCCACCTAAAATAACATATTGCCCATTTTTGCTAAGAGCAGATGAACTAGTGCCATTTTTTTGAGAACCTCCCCCAAAATCTAAAATTTTCTTATTTGTTGCAATATCCCAAAGACTCATATTGCCATCATCATCTCCAGAAACAAATTTTCTACCATTAGGGCTAAAAGAAATATCCGTAATAAATCCATCTATATAAAATTTTTTAGTTCCTTTACCTGTAATAAGATCGTCCAATCGTAAAATGTTTTTTTCCCCATTTCCTCTACCTATAATAAGAGAAAAAATTGAAGTACTATTTGTAGGAAAAAAAACAGTTGCAATTCTGCCTGAGCCTGCTTTTATTTTAACTACTTCTTTTCCAGTTTTAAACTCAGATACTATTACCTCTTTATATCTAAGACCCTCTAGAATGTACTTGTTATTCGAACTAAATATTGTGTTGTAAGGACTACGATCAAATTCTTTCTTATGTTTATTTATAAACAATATAATTTCTTGTTTCTTTAAAATATCAAATATCAAAACATTATCTTTTTCATTAAAAAAAATAACATTACCAATTGAGGTAAAATTAACCGACGACTGTATAACATTACTATAACTATATAACTCTTTTCTCCTCTTAATATCCCATATTTTTAGAATATTGGTGCTATCTCTATCAAAATATTTTTTTTCATTAAAAATAGAGAATTTTTTTCCTCGTTCACGCCCTACAGAAAGAAGATACTTGCCATTTGGTGATATTTTCACTAATTTTGTTGAATCAGAATAAGCCTTTATTAAAGTTATTTTTTCTGTTTGAATATCAAAAATCTTGATATTCCCATCCTCGCCACCAGAAATTAGTGTTGATATATCTGGACTAAAAACAACTGAATTAGCCCCACCTGTTATACTGCTCTCATGAGCATCGAATGTTTTAATTAATGCGCCAGAATTAGCATCCCAAAGTTTTATACTCCCCTCCCATCCTCCAGAAGCAATAAATTGTCCATCTGAGCTAAAAGATACACTCTTAACCCGACTATGCTTAGTTGGTATAAATGGATTGAATATTTTAAAGGTACTTGGTTTATAGATACTATTGTCAATCTTAGGATTTTTTATCGTAGGGGATGTAGTGCATGCTATCAAAAATAGGTTAAAGAAAAACACCAGATATTTTAGAATTTTATTATTCATAATTTATTTATCATTGTTTTTTCGAAAAGAAATTTCCTGGAATAAAATGAAGGAGGGAGCGGTTAAGTTTTGAATTTTCCACCTTACATTCTCCTGAGATCATAAAACAATTTAAATATTTATTATCTGAAATTTTCTTTAGTTTCCAGTATTCAACAGTTTCAGTGATATGATATTTTTTTTCACTTCCAGTTAAATATTTTGGGTTCATATCACTAACTAATATCTTATTACTTCCATCCACAGGATACAATATTCCTATAGTTGCGTCATCAGATATAAAATATTGCCCCTCCCCAAAAGGAAGTTGAAAATCTCGTATCCGTTTATTAGCCATCAGTATTGAATTGATAGTAACAAGATGCTTATCTCCTAAGTAATATAACTCATTTCTAACTCTTTGATTAGGTGAAAAATATAGCCATCCTTGCCCTTCTAAATAAACACTATGGTCAGAAATATCTTCTAGTTTCACTTGATGTGTACACCCTATTAAAACCGGGAATATAAATATACTTAAAATAGACAACTGGAAAAATTTCATATATATACCTTTTTTACAAAAAATTTAAATTCAAATAGCCTCTAAAGTTTTAGCTAATTTATGAGTTTAAGATTGATTTTTTCATCTTATTTCCTTTGCTGTATTTTTTATTCCTAATATCCAGTTTCTCTGCTGTACGGTTCGGTTCACTATAATCAGAAATTACACATGCACTCCCAAACGGAATTATGAGTGCATGGAACAAAAAAATCACCAACTACTTCATCTCCACCAACTTTCCTCGCCAAGCTTCATTATCCAAACGCTCACTCAACGGCTGTTTAAACTCATAATGGCTAAAGCGTGCACCCCACGCCCCTTCTTTCTTAACCACTTTTGCTAAACCAATCCCTTCTTCAACCACGGTATTTTCGCCAGGATTAGTATGCACATCCACTACAATCGGTTTATCACTAACACCGCTGGTATAGCTCAAAATGGTTTTATCTAACTCATTTAAAAACGCTTCGTCTTTAGCGTTCAGTTTGTTATCAGATTGACTGCTAATCGCAATCGCACTCACTAGATTTTTTGCAAACTCATCCCAAGCTGGATGAGGGGTTTTAGATTGGTGCTGCTTAACCAGCGTTGCTAAACCCTGATAAAGCACGGTGGCTTTTTCAAGTTTCGCACCCGGACGAGCCACTGGGAAACTAATGCTTTTACCGCTTAATGAGTACGATTGTTTGCTATAAAGTAAATTAATATAACGTTGCCAAGTCCAAAACCCTAGGCTACTGGTTAAACGCTCTTCTGCTTGTTCAGCACTTAGTTTTTCTGGTTTTAGCCAGTTGTGTAATAACTGATTTTGGCTGGCATTTAAACCTTGTGCCTGAGCAATAATCGTCATTGCCCCTGTATTCGCATAGGTATAATGAGAGAACCGATTTTCTCCTTGCTTTACCACCCAATCCTGCGCTGCTTTGCTATCAAGCAGAGCCATTAACTCTTTAGCACTGGGATAGCCTTTCACTATTTTGCCATTTAACATGCTCGCACCAAAAGGCAAATCACCTTTTACCCCCGCGGCTTTATATTCACCACTATGCGGATACAATAATTGCTGAAAAACCGCATTATCGGTGCTATAACGCAAAGGCATTAAACGCCAGCCGGTTAACACATCTGCCGCTGTTGTGCCTTTTTCTAATAAACTGACATCAACGGCAGCGGCAATAATTTTAGGCTGTTTATGGTGTTTTTTAGCATAAGCAAATAAGGCTTGTTGCTGCTTTTTAATGTCGGTTGCTTTTGGCACCTTATTTAAATCACCGGTTGTTAAATCATCCGCAGGCCCCATTTGCCACGTTAATAAAGATTCTAGTTTTTCTAAGTTTTTATTGCCTGCTAATGGCTGCGCTAATAACATCGCCTGACGTGTCATACGCTCTGCCATCACCTCACTAATACCGGTTGCTTTACTGGCTTTTAGCGCAAATAGCACACTGCTGGCATAACGCATCGCTTGAAAATACTGCTGTTGCGCTGCATTTTCGGTATAACGCCCGCGCGGCTTAAACTGGCTGTAATCTATTTTTGCTTCCCACAAAGGTGAGGTGGCTATGCCTTTGGCGGCAATAATTAAAGCCAGTTCTTTTTTTGCACGCTCACTAGAAAGTTGATGCTGGCCACTCAATAAAGCCTGCAATAACTGAATATAATCTTGATTAGCCAATTGCGCGGCATCATTGCTTTTATCTTTTATGCTGGCACTTAAGGTTTTTAACAGCTCAGAAAAAAGTGGCTGAACTTGTTTTTGTTCTACCGATGCAAAGGTGGTATTACGAATCAAGCTGTAACTCAGCAACCAAAAATCAGCGGTAATATAATTAGGTCGATTTTGTGCCCGATTGTCGGCATACACATCAAATAAACCGTTATAAGTTTCTTGTTGCGTTGTTTCTGGTGCAGCTGTCGCTGGGTTGATAGCGACCGCGTTGGTCGAAATGCTTGCGCCTATAATTAAGGGAAGAGTCACACGCAAGAGCAGTGATTTAATCGTTGTATGGGATTTTAAATTCATTATTAATTCCTTCTAAAGTGTCTTAACAGTTAGTTGCACAAACACGGGTAATCACTTTCCCCGCTCTTATATTCGGGGCATCATTGTTCATTTTTTCATAAGCACCAAAACTCTTCATTTGCTTTAAGCCCAGCTCCGAAAGAGAATGAAACATATTGTCTACATTGCCTTTAGAATCACGCGAGCCGTCACCGCTTTGGTATAAATTAAGCGGCTTTGTGGTAAAAAATGCAACCGTTAACGATTGACCAAACGGCTCTTGCGCTAATAAATCGAAGTTCATCTCTGGGGTAGGAAGAGTGACAGACCCATTGACCTTAGAATCTAGATTAAATTTATTAGGAAATAACACCGTTGCCTCATCTTTAGGGCCAACATTAATCACATTCAAATAACCAGACCGAGTGTTATTCACACTAATCACTAACTTCTCGCCCTTAGCGTAGCTTTTTTGATTAATGCTGAGTGCCAACGGTGAGGCTTTACCCACAAGCGCAACAAGCTTCTGCCAGTTAGCGCCGTGACCATCACTGGGCGCACGTAGCTTGATCGCTTTATTCGCCAGTTGTTCATTGCCTGACATGCGCGGGGTAAAGGGTTTTCGAGAATTTTCAGCTTTAATATACTCAGTCGTTTGCGCCTTTAAGGTATTCGGCGTTAATGTTGTTTGCTTTTTAACGGCGCTTTTAACTGCTTTTGACACACCTAACGTAAACAAGCTACCTTTAGCGGTTGCCTGTGCACTTTCGGTATCTCCAGCGGCAGAAATGGCGACAAAGCCATTATGTTCAACACGCTGACTTGCCATAAAATTACTTTTAGAGACCATCGGCATTCCTGGGTAAACCAAGGCTTTTGAGACCATTTGAATGCCATCGCCTAAGGTTCCCCGAGAGAGAAAAAGGCTTTTCGTTGCGGTGCCGCTATTACAGGCATCCAGTAAGACTAAAATATTATTACTAGGTATTCGTTTTAACAAAACATTCAACTGATCATCTACCAGCACACCTGTTAATGATGGTTTTCCAGCTATGGTGGCCGGACTTAAATCATGCATGGTTAATACCTCATCCACTTTATCAGATTCATCTCCATTCTCATCAGGAATCTGGGTACCATGGCCACTAAAATAAATTAACACTCGATCATCTTTATTAACACCCTTAACCAAATAATTCTCTATGGTCTGAGTGACATTATTTAACGTTGCCTGATCATTTAAAACAGTTTTAACTGCATCAAAACCCATTAACTTAGCCGTTTTTTGCATCATATTAATATCCAGGTCAATCCCTGGTAAATTATATCTAGCATTTTGATATTCCCCCACACCAATTAATAGAGCACGGTCTTCAGCCTGGGCATTCATTGTGCAAGCCACAAGAACAGAGGCGGTTAATAGTTTTTTTAGCATAAATAAATTCCTCGTTATAAATAAAATAATTTTTTCTCGTTCCCAAGCTCCCGCTTGGGAACGAGGTAATATAGGCTCACCGCATCCGCATCACCACCGGAAAATCAGCAATGGTTTTAGGCTTAGTGGTCGTCGGCGTTTGCTGACCATCGGTTAAGACTTTTACCCGCTCAGACAAATACAAATCCAGCATATTAATGGTAATTCTCCCCGTCTGGTGATAATCCGCTTTGCCCGCAATGCCTTCTAACAAGGCTTTGGTAAAGGCACCATTGCCCCATCGTGAATTCTCCAAGGAAAACTGATTACCACTGCTGGCAGCAAAAACCACCACGCCATTTTCTGCACTGGTTAAATCATTCACTACCCGCGTAATATCCGCATTACCTCGGCGACTGCCCATCACATTCCCTGCATGACAACTGTCTAAAAAATACAGCACTTTACTGGGTAGATTAGTAATGGTGTCTTTAATCATCGAATAAGGCAATGCCGTGCGTTTCAGTTTGTCAGTATTGGCATCTTTGGGTAAAAAGTAATAACTGCCATTACGGTCATTCACGCCATGCCCTGCCATAAACACCATCGCCACATCTTTAGCAGTGACTTCGCGTTCTATCCATTCCAGACCATCCAAAATATTGTCCTTACTGCCATCAATTATGGAGTTAATCACCACTTCACGATATAAACCATTCTGTTGTTGCTTAATCAAGGCTGCAAAATCCCGTGCATCTTTGGCGGCATAGTTAAGTTTTAACGCCTTGTCATCATAGTCACTGATGCCAACCGATAACACATACAGCTTAGGTTTAATCACAAAGCCTTCCGATTGCCCCGTCCATTTCAAATGAATACTAGACGGTTCTGAGGCTGAAAAACGGTTTTCGGCAATTAAAGTAATTTCCACATCGCGTTTTGGCAGGGTTAAGGTGATTTCATCGGTTTGTCCCTTACCTTGTCCAATACGTTTCAATCCGCGCTGTTGACTATGTACCCGACCATCAAGCAGAACCTTGA
>Ga0209495_1001393_pt1 | contig 16894 bp, 11 predicted proteins | sample EN1Hudsemesocosm_FD_184629 | JGI IMG/M metagenome (GOLD analysis project Ga0209495, IMG submission 184629) | Methane-oxidizing microbial communities from mesocosms in the Hudson Canyon - EN1E Hudson Canyon (SPAdes) (version 2) | ecosystem: Environmental > Aquatic > Marine > Cold seeps | place... | reverse complement strand
GTAACAAACCGCACGTTAACGTAGGTACTATTGGCCACGTTGATCACGGTAAAACAACATTAACAGCTGCGCTTACGCGTGTGTGTGCTGAAGTTTGGGGCGGCGAGTTAGTTGACTTTGCAAACATCGATAACGCACCTGAAGAAAGAGAGCGTGGTATTACTATTGCTACATCTCATGTTGAGTATGACTCTCCAGAGCGTCACTACGCACATGTAGATTGTCCAGGCCACGCCGATTATGTTAAGAACATGATCACCGGTGCAGCTCAAATGGATGGTGCTATCTTGGTTTGTGGTGCTACTGATGGTCCAATGCCTCAAACGCGTGAGCATATCTTGCTTTCACGTCAGGTTGGTGTTCCATACATTGTTGTATTTCTAAACAAAGCTGATCTACTTGCAGAAGATTGTGGTGGTGCAGGCTCTGAAGAATACCTCGAAATGCTTGAGTTAGTTGAAATGGAAATTCGTGAGCTGTTAGATACTTACGACTTCCCAGGCGACGATACGCCAATTATTGCCGGTTCTGCATTAATGGCTTTGAATGGCGAAGATGAAAATGAATTAGGTACCACTGCTGTTAAGAAGTTGGTTGAAGCGCTTGATTCATACATTCCACAGCCAGAACGAGCGGTAGATCAGCCATTCCTAATGCCAGTTGAGGATGTATTCTCAATCTCTGGTCGTGGTACGGTTGTAACGGGTCGTGTAGAGCGTGGTGTTGTAAAAGTTGGCGAAGAAATCGAAATTATCGGTATTCGTGAAACTCAAACAACAACTTGTACTGGTGTTGAAATGTTCCGTAAGCTGCTTGACGAAGGTCGTGCGGGTGAGAATGTAGGTGTGTTATTGCGTGGAACAAAGCGTGATGATGTAGAGCGTGGTCAAGTGTTATGTAAGCCAGGTTCAGTGAACCCACACACTAAGTTTGAAGGCGAAATCTATATCTTGGGTAAAGATGAAGGTGGTCGTCATACGCCATTCTTCAAAGGCTACCGCCCACAGTTTTACTTCCGTACTACGGATGTGACGGGTGCGTGTGAGTTACCTGAAGGTGTAGAAATGGTAATGCCAGGAGATAATATTCAAATGGTTGTTACTTTGATTGCACCGATCGCGATGGAAGACGGCTTACGTTTTGCAATTCGTGAAGGTGGCCGTACTGTAGGTGCGGGTGTTGTAGCTAAGATTTTTGAATAATCTTAGCTAGTGTTTTGAAGACAGCTTTGCTGTCTTCTTTTGTATAGGCCAGTAGCTCAATTGGCAGAGCAGCGGTCTCCAAAACCGCAGGTTGGGGGTTCGATTCCCTCCTGGCCTGCCACTATACAAATGCTTGGTTGTTCCAAAAATTATGAATGCAAAAGTTGAAAGTACAAATTCTGCAGTAGATGTGTTGAAATGGTTGGTCGTACTAATACTGGTTTCGACTGGTGTTGTTGGTAATTATTACTTCTCTGCTGAGTCTTTGCTTTATCGAACGATTGCGTTATTAGTTTTAGCGGGAGTGGCTGGTTGGTTTGCTTTGCAAACCAATAAAGGTCGTGTTTTTGCGGCTTTAGTGGCAGATGCGCGAATTGAAATTCGTAAGGTTGTTTGGCCTACTCGGCAAGAGTTGATACAAACGACGATGATTGTAATTGTTTTTGTATTATTTGTAGCGCTTATTTTATGGGGCATAGATTCCCTGATTGGCTGGATTGTTTCCGGTGTTATAGGTTAATAGGAGAATCTAATGGCCAAGTCATGGTATGTTGTTCATGCTTATTCAGGCTACGAAAAGCAAGTATTGCGTGCGCTTACAGAGCGTATTGCGCTAAAAGGTATAGAAGAAAAATTCGGTGATATATTAGTTCCTACCGAAGAAGTGGTTGAAATGCGCGAAGGTAAAAAGCGCAAAAGTGAACGGAAGTTCTATCCTGGCTATGTTTTGGTTCAAATGGAAATGGATGATGAGTCATGGCATCTTGTAAAATCAACGCCTCGTGTGTTGGGCTTTATCGGTGGGACTGCTGAAAGACCTGTCCCCATTACTGATCGTGAAGCTGATATTATTTTACAGAAAATTGAAACTGGTGCTGATAAGCCTCGGCCTAAAACCTTGTTTGAAGCAGGAGAGGTTGTTCGGGTTATTGATGGTCCGTTTGCAGACTTCAATGGTGTTGTTGAAGAAGTGGATTATGATAAGAGTCGTGTAAAAGTAGCGGTACTTATTTTTGGGCGATCAACACCTGTAGAATTAGAATTTGGTCAAGTAGAAAAAGACTAAATTAAATATGAATATGTGCTCATTTCGTAATTTGGCGAGGTGGGCTTTTTGTGTCTGTATGGGGAGCTTGAAAAAAGCGATTGAACCCAAAGGAGAGTAAAATGGCTAAGAAAATCGATGCTTATATTAAGCTTCAGGTTGCCGCTGGTAAAGCGAACCCAAGTCCACCAGTTGGTCCTGCTTTAGGTCAGCATGGTTTGAATATTATGGAGTTTTGTAAAGCGTTCAACGCACAGACTCAAGGCATGGAGGCTGGGTTACCGGTTCCTGTTGTAATTTCTGTTTATAGTGATAAAAGCTTCACTTTTATCATGAAGACGCCACCTGCCGCAATCTTGCTGAAAAAAGCAGCTGGTATTACAAGTGGCAGTGGTCGTCCAAATACTGAAAAAGTGGGTACGGTTACGCGAGCGCAGTTAGAAGAGATTGCAAAAACTAAAGAGCCTGATTTGAATGCGGGTGACATGGATGCAGCGGTAAGAATTATTGCTGGTACAGCACGTAGCATGGGCTTGAATACTGAGGGCGTAATCTAATGGCTAAATTAAGCAAACGTCAAAAGTTAGTGCAAGGGAAAATCGAAGCTGGCAAAGCATATTCATTAGAAGAAGCTTGCGGAATTTTAACGGAATTGTCTTCACAGGTGAAATTTCAAGAGTCTGTTGATGTTGCGGTTAATCTTGGTGTAGATGCACGTAAATCTGATCAAGCAGTACGTGGTTCTACAGTTCTACCGAATGGTACGGGCAAAACTGTCCGTGTAGCAGTATTTACGCAAGGTGAAAATGCTGAGAAAGCAAAAGAAGCCGGTGCAGATATCGTTGGTATGGATGAGTTAGCAGCAGAAGTTAAGCAAGGTAAGATGGACTTCGATGTTGTTATTGCTAGCCCGGATGCTATGCGTGTTGTTGGTCAGCTAGGTCAAATCTTAGGTCCTCGTGGTTTAATGCCTAATCCTAAGGTTGGTACAGTAACGCCAGACGTAGCAACTGCAGTTAAGAATGCAAAAGCAGGTCAGATTCGATATAGAACGGACAAGAACGGTATTATCCATTCAATAGTAGGAAACGTATCATTCTCTGCGGACTCAATTAAGCAAAACGTTGAAGCTTTATTGGCTGACCTTAAGAAGGCAAAGCCAGCATCAGCGAAAGGTGTCTACCTGAAGAAAATTACTTTATCTTCAACAATGGGCCCTGGCTTGGTAATTGATCAAAGCTCAATGACTTTTTAATAAATCTTAGTTGGTTTGTTGGAGTTAATGAGATTAGAAGAACTTTGGAGTCGGGCGAAAGCCCTGATTGTCAAAGACCGCAGGTGTTAGCCGTGTCAAAAAGAGCAGCTAGCTTAATCTCCTGCGCAGACGGTGTGCGACTCTCTTAAATGAGTAGAAAATCGCCGTTAGGTCGCCTTCATTGTCATAGGACTTGAAGGTGTAAATAAGTGATGGTCGGAGTGATCCGACTCTCTTGAGGAGAAAACCAATGGCAATTGGCATCGAAGACAAAAAAGCGATCGTCGCTGAAGTCAACGAAGTTGCTAGCGGTGCTTTATCTGTTGTGTTGGCAGATTATCATGGCGTTGAAGCTAATGATATGACAGGTCTTCGCAAGCAAGCTCGTGACGGTGGTGTATACCTCCGTGTCGTTCGAAACACCTTAGCAAAGCGTGCAGTAGAAGGGACAGAGTTTGAATGTGTAGGCGATGTGCTGACCGGCCCAACAATCTTAGCTTTTTCTTTAGAAGATCCAGGTGCGGCAGCGCGTCTATTAAAGGATTTTGCGAAAGAACAACAAGCTTTTGAGATCAAAGCATTAGCAGTTGGTGGTGAACTACTTGGAGCAGATCAGATTGACCGTTTGGCGAAACTGCCTACGCGAGATCAGGCATTAGCTATGTTAGCTGGTGTTATTCAGGCCCCAATTACAAAACTTGCGCGTACTTTCAACGAAGTTCCTTCGAAGATTACTCGTGCAGTAGCGGCAGTTCGCGATCAGAAAAAAGACGCAGCTTAATAATTTTTTTATTTACTAATTTAGGAGATGTGAGTCATGGCTCTATCTAAAGATGATATTTTAAATGCAATCGCTGAAATGAGCGTAATGGACGTTGTTGAACTAGTTGAAGCAATGGAAGAGAAGTTTGGTGTTTCAGCTGCTGCTGCAGTTGCTGCTGCTCCTGCTGCTGGCGGCGACGCTGGCGCAGCTGCAGAAGAGCAAACTGAATTTGACGTAATTCTTACTGCTGCAGGCGATAAGAAAGTTAACGCTATAAAAGCTGTTCGTGCAATTACAGGTCTTGGCCTTAAAGAAGCGAAGGCAATGGTTGATGGTGCTCCATCTGCTGTTAAAGAAGGCGTTAGCAAAGATGATGCTGAAGCAGCTGTTAAAGAGCTTCAGGATGCTGGTGCATCTGCAGAACTTAAGTAATTATTCCTCGAATAGTTATTTGATGCAGAAAACGCTCAGATATTCTGAATAAGGAATTGGCTGGTAGTTTCACTACCGGCCTTTTTCCGTTGTTAAGAAAGAACAAAACCTGAAATTTCAGGTATGTGAAATGTTTAATACAAAGATATATTAAACATTAAGCATCAAGAATCGGTGTCAAACCGTACGAATTTTAGACCGTTAAGTCATAAAACTGGGGAATAATAGATGACCTACTCGTACACTCAGAAAAAGCGTATCCGTAAAGAATTTGGCACGTTGCCAACAGTAATGGATGTGCCTTATCTATTGTCTATCCAATTAGACTCTTATCTTAGTTTTTTACAAAGCTCTGCGAATCCAGAAGTACGTGAAGATATTGGTCTGCATGCAGCATTCAAGTCAGTTTTCCCCATCGTTAGTTTCTCTGGAAATGCTGCTTTAGAGTATGTCAGCTATCGACTTGGCGAGCCTGCGTTTGATGTGAAAGAATGTATTCAACGTGGCGTGACTTATGCCGCTCCGTTGCGCGTCAAAGTGCGATTGATTATTTATGATAAAGAATCATCAAATAAAGCAATCAAAGATATTAAAGAACAAGAAGTCTATATGGGCGAAATGCCTTTAATGACAGATAACGGTACTTTCGTTATTAATGGTACTGAACGAGTTATCGTTTCGCAGTTGCATCGTTCTCCTGGCGTGTTTTTCGATCATGATAAGGGGAAAACACATTCATCAGGTAAATTGCTTCACTCTGCGCGGGTTATACCTTACCGAGGTTCTTGGTTAGATTTTGAATTCGACCCTAAAGATAATGTATTTGTAAGAATCGATAGGCGTCGTAAGCTTCCTGCATCTATTTTACTTCGTGCATTGAAATTTAGTACTGAAGAAATTCTAGCTATGTTTTTTGATAACAGCTCTTACACAATTAGTGAAGAAAGCTGCAAATTAAAGCTAGTACCATCGCGCTTGCGAGGTGAGTTGGCTAGTTTTGATGTTAAAGATGATGACGGTAAAGTCATTGTTGAAGAAGGTCGACGAATTACAGCAAAACATATTCGTAAGCTTGAAAAACTTAAAGGTGATCTAGAAGTTCCTCGACTATACCTTTACGGAAAAGTTGTCTCTAAAGATGTGATTAATGAAGAGACTGGAGAGCTTGTTGTTGAGTGTAATACTGAAATAACAGAAGAAGTTCTTGATCAAATTATTGAATCAGGCGTTAAGTCGCTTGATACTATCTATACGAATGAGCTCGATCATGGTTCATTTATGTCCGAAACTCTTCGTATAGACCCTACAAGTAATCAGCTAGAAGCACTTGTAGAAATTTATCGTATGATGCGTCCTGGTGAGCCGCCAACTAAAGATTCTGCAGAGAATCTTTTTAATAACTTGTTCTTCTCTCCAGAGCGTTATGATCTGTCAGCAGTAGGTCGAATGAAGTTTAACCGTCGAATCGGTCGTGATAGTGAGACGGGTGAAGGTGTTCTAAGTAAAGATGATATTATCGATGTACTTAAAACATTAATCGGTATACGAAATGGTAAAGGTGAGGTTGATGACATTGATCACCTAGGTAACCGACGTATCCGTTCAGTTGGTGAAATGGCTGAAAACCAATTCCGGGTTGGTCTGGTTCGAGTTGAGCGTGCTGTAAGAGAACGTTTAAGTATGGCTGAGTCTGATGGCTTAATGCCTCAGGATTTAATTAACGCCAAGCCAGTTGCTGCTGCTGTTAAAGAGTTTTTTGGTTCAAGTCAGCTGTCTCAGTTTATGGATCAAAACAATCCTTTGTCTGAAGTAACTCACAAAAGACGTGTTTCAGCATTAGGCCCAGGTGGTTTGACGCGTGAGCGTGCAGGCTTTGAAGTTCGTGATGTTCACCCAACTCATTATGGTCGTGTATGTCCGATTGAAACACCTGAAGGTCCAAACATCGGTTTGATCAACTCTTTGGCAAGTTATGCGCGAACTAACTCATATGGATTCCTGGAGAGTCCATATAGAAAAGTAGTGGATAGTGTTGTGACAGATGAGATTCAATACTTATCTGCGATTGAAGAAAGTAGCTACGTGATTGCGCAAGCAAGCGCCGTTATTAATGATGAAGGAAAGTTATCAGAGGATATGGTAACCGTTCGTCACAAGAATGAATTCACGGTATCAGCGCCCGAAAAAGTAAACTATATGGATGTTTCGCCTCGCCAGGTTGTATCGGTTGCTGCGTCATTGATTCCTTTTTTAGAGCATGATGATGCTAACCGTGCCTTAATGGGCTCAAACATGCAGCGACAAGCCGTACCAACCCTAAAAGCTCAAAAGCCTTTAGTTGGAACAGGTGTTGAGCGAACGGTTGCACAAGATTCAGGTGTTTGTGTTGTTGCTAAGCGTGGTGGTGTAATTGAAAGTGTTGATGCAGGTCGTATTGTTGTCCGTGCTAATGATGCTGAAACAGCGCAAGGTGATGCAGGTGTCGATATATATACACTGACCAAATATGTACGTTCAAACCAAAACACATGTATTAATCAAAAGCCTTTAGTCAAGCAAGGTGAGCAAATTGCTCGTGGTGATATTCTTGCAGACGGACCATCTGTCGATATGGGTGAGTTAGCGCTAGGGCAGAATATGCGTATCGCATTCATGCCTTGGAATGGCTATAACTACGAAGATTCGATTTTGGTTTCAGAGCGTGTAGTGCAAGAAGATCGATTCACTACAATTCATATACAGGAATTAACCTGTGTTGCTCGAGATACAAAGTTAGGCAGTGAAGATATTACTGCAGATATTCCAAATGTTGGAGAGAACGCCTTATCCAAGCTTGATGAGTCGGGAATTGTTTATATCGGTGCTGAAGTTGGGTCTGGCGATATTCTGGTTGGTAAAGTAACGCCAAAAGGTGAAACTCAGCTAACACCAGAAGAAAAGCTTCTGCGTGCTATTTTTGGTGAGAAGGCTTCAGATGTTAAAGATACATCACTTCGGGTTTCTACTGGAACGCGTGGTACAGTTATTGATGTTCAGGTCTTTACCCGTGACGGAGTTGAAAAAGATCAACGTTCACGTGATATAGAAACAGCTCAATTAAATGAGTACCGCAAAGATCTTAAAGAAGAATACCGCATCGTTCTTGGCGCTACGTATGAACGTCTACGTTCTGCACTAGAAGGTCAGACTGTTATTTCGGCTCCTGGGCTGAAGAAAGGCGATGAAATTTCATCAGATTATCTTTCTGGTTTGGAATCTTCTGACTGGTTTAATATTAGAATGTCTGAAGACTCATTAAATGAGATGCTCGAAAAAGCAGAGCTTCAGTTGGAAGAGCGTCGTAATGAGCACGAAGAACGTTTTGAAGTTAAGCGAAGTAAATTGCAAACAGGCGATGATCTAGCTCCAGGTGTTCTTAAAATCGTAAAAGTCTATGTTGCGATTAAGCGACGCATTCAGCCAGGTGATAAAATGGCGGGACGTCACGGGAACAAGGGTGTTATCTCGGTTATTATGCCTGTAGAGGATATGCCTTATGATGAATTCGGCAATACGGTAGATATTGTTTTGAATCCACTTGGTGTTCCATCGCGAATGAACGTAGGGCAGGTGCTCGAGACACACCTAGGTTATGCTGCAAAAGGTCTTGGAACCAAGATCGATAACATGCTTAAGCAGCAGCGCGAAATTATTGAAGTTCGTGAGCTTCTTGGCAAGATTTATAATGGTATAGCAAGCAAAAAAGAAGAATTAGACTCATTTAGTGATGCTGAGATTTTAGAACTTGCTCATAACCTGAAAGGCGGTGTGCCAATGGCGACGCCAGCGTTTGATGGCGCGAAAGAGTCCGAAATCAAACAGCTTCTTACGTTAGCGGGATATGACGATAGTGGTCAGACTCAATTATATGATGGTCGCTCAGGTGATGCATTTGATCGTCCTGTTACGGTTGGTTATATGTACATCTTGAAGTTGAACCACTTGATTGACGACAAGATGCATGCTCGTTCTACAGGCTCATACAGTTTGGTAACGCAGCAGCCGTTGGGTGGTAAAGCTCAGTTTGGTGGTCAGCGATTTGGTGAGATGGAAGTATGGGCTTTAGAAGCATACGGTGCGGCTTATACCTTACAGGAAATGCTAACCGTTAAGTCTGACGATGTTGCTGGTCGAACCAAAATGTATAAAAACATTGTTGATGGTGACCATCGTATGGAGCCAGGCATGCCGGAGTCCTTTAACGTATTAGTTAAAGAAATTCGTTCTCTTGCCATTGATATTGAACTTGAGTCTGAATAGCTCTAAATATCAATAAGAAATATACGCGGAGGTAGGGGATTGTATTCAGCATGCAATCTCCTACAGATAGATAACTCCTATTGGAGCAAAACCGATGAAAGATTTATTAAATTTACTAAAAAACCAAAAGCAAAGTCAGGAGTTCGACTCTATTCGAATCGGACTTTCATCTCCTGAAATGATTCGCTCTTGGTCATACGGTGAAGTTAAAAAACCTGAGACAATCAATTATCGTACTTTTAAGCCTGAAAGAGATGGCTTGTTTTGTGCAAAAATCTTTGGCCCGATAAAAGATTATGAATGCCTATGTGGTAAGTACAAACGCCTTAAGCATCGTGGCGTAATTTGTGAAAAATGTGGCGTTGAAGTAGCGCTTGCGAATGTTCGACGTGACAGGATGGCTCATATTGAGCTTGCAAGTCCTGTAGCGCATATCTGGTTTTTGAAATCGCTACCGTCACGTATTGGTATGTTACTGGATATGACATTGCGTGATATCGAGCGAGTACTATATTTTGAATCTTTCATGGTTATTGACCCTGGAATGAGTACGCTTGAGCATGGTCAGCTATTAAGTGATGAGCAGTACTATGAAGCATTAGAAGAGTTTGGTGACGAATTTGACGCGAAAATGGGTGCTGAAGCAATTCAGAGCTTATTAAAGGATATCAATCTAGAAGAAGAGATTGAGCGTCTTCGTGAAGAAATTCCAGCGACAAATTCAGAAACTAAAATTAAGAAGCTTTCAAAGCGATTGAAATTGCTTGAATCATTTCATAGCTCAGGCAACAACCCAGAGTGGATGGTGTTAAAGGTTCTCCCAGTTCTTCCACCAGATTTACGTCCATTGGTTCCACTTGATGGTGGTCGATTTGCAACGTCAGATCTGAATGATTTATACCGTCGAGTCATCAATCGAAATAATCGTCTTAAGCGCTTATTGGAGCTTAGTGCGCCAGACATTATTGTGCGTAACGAAAAACGTATGTTACAAGAGTCTGTTGATGCATTATTAGATAATGGTCGTCGTGGTCGTGCGATTACAGGTTCAAATAAGCGCCCATTGAAATCTTTGGCTGATATGATCAAAGGTAAGCAAGGTCGTTTTCGTCAAAACCTGCTGGGTAAGCGAGTTGATTACTCTGGCCGTTCGGTTATCGTCGTTGGGCCAAGCTTACGTTTGCACCAGTGTGGTTTACCGAAAAAAATGGCATTAGAGTTATTTAAGCCGTTTATATTCTCAAAATTAGAGGGTCGTGGCTTAGCAACAACCATCAAAGCCGCTAAGAAAATGGTAGAGCGTGAGACTCCTGAAGTTTGGGATATTCTTGCTGACGTTATTCGTGAGCATCCTGTAATGTTAAACAGGGCGCCGACACTTCACCGTTTGGGTATTCAAGCATTTGAGCCTGTACTTATTGAAGGTAAAGCAATTCAGTTGCATCCTTTGGTTTGTGCGGCATACAACGCTGACTTCGATGGTGACCAAATGGCGGTGCATGTGCCATTAACACTTGAGGCACAACTCGAAGCGCGTGCATTAATGATGTCGACTAACAATATTCTATCGCCTGCTAATGGTGAGCCAATTATTGTACCGTCCCAGGATGTTGTACTTGGTTTGTATTACATGACTCGTTCTCGTATTAATGCGCAGGGTGAAGGCATGGTTTTCTCTGACATTAATGAGGTGCAGCGTGCTTGGGGAGCTAAAAAAGTTCACTTGCAAGCGTGCATTAAAGTCAGACTAACAGAAGTTGTATTTGAAAAAGATGGTAGTCGTACTTCTACAACATCAGTAAAAGATACTACTGTTGGCAGAGCGATGTTATTCGATATCTTGCCTGAAGGGTTGTCGTTTGATTTAGTTAATACGCCGATGGTAAAAAAAGCAATATCAAAACTTATCAATACCGCTTATAGAATCTGCGGATTGAAAGATACAGTTATTTTTGCTGATCAGTTGATGTATCTAGGGTTTAGGCAAGCAACCTATGCGGGAGCATCAATCGGTATTAACGATTTTGTTATTCCTGATGAAAAATACACCATTATTAATTCGTCGACTGCTGAGGTGAAAGAGATTGAAGATCAGTTTGCTTCAGGTCTTCTGACTCAAGGTGAAAAATACAATAAAGTAATTGATATCTGGTCTCGAGCGAATGACAAAGTAGCAAAAGCTATGATGGATACGCTAGGTAAAGATGCCGTCACAGACCGTGAGGGGAATGAAGTTCAGCAAGACTCATTTAACTCAGTTTTCATGATGGCTGATTCCGGTGCTCGAGGTTCTGCTGCACAGATTCGTCAGTTAGCTGGTATGCGTGGTTTGATGGCTAAGCCGGATGGTTCAATCATCGAAACACCGATTACAGCAAACTTCCGTGAAGGTTTGAACGTTCTTCAGTACTTTATCTCTACTCACGGTGCGCGAAAAGGTTTAGCGGATACCGCGTTGAAAACAGCAAACTCTGGTTACTTAACGCGTCGTTTGGTCGATGTTGCACAGGATCTAGTTGTTACAATGGACGACTGTGGTACAAAAGACGGTTTGTTAATGACGCCGATGATCGAAGGTGGGGATGTTGTTGTACCACTAGGTGATCGTGTACTTGGTCGAGTTGCAGCGAAAGATATTTTTGCCCCAGGCGACCTTGAAAACGCAGTTCTACCGATTGGAACGTTTTTAGACGAAGTGAAAGTCTTAGAATTAGAAGAGGCTGGTGTTGATGAAGTTTGGGTAAGATCAGCAATAAGCTGTGATACGCGTCATGGTATTTGTGCTCAGTGTTATGGTCGTGATCTTGCTCGTGGACACATTGTTAATAAAGGCGAAGCTGTTGGGGTTATTGCAGCCCAATCAATTGGTGAGCCAGGAACACAGTTAACCATGCGTACCTTCCACATTGGTGGTGCTGCATCAAGGTCTTCTGCGGCAGATAGTATTCAGATTAAGCATGGCGGAAAAGTTCGTTTGCATAACATGAAGTCTATTGAGCGTAAAGATGGTTGCTTGGTTGTTACTTCTCGTTCTTCTGCCTTGGCGATTGCTGATGACCATGGGCGTGAGCGGGAGTGGTATAAGCTTCCGTACGGTGCGGTTCTTTCTGTTAAGAATAATGACAAGGTGGATGCCGGTGAAGTCGTTGCTAAATGGGATCCTCACACTCACCCAATCATCACAGAGCAGGGTGGTAAAGCTCAGTTTGTAGGTATGGAAGAAGGCATTACAGTTACGACTCAGACTGATGACTTAACTGGGTTGTCGAGCATACAGATCCTTGACCCTAAAGATCGTCCTCTTTCAGGTAAAGATCTAAGGCCTATGGTTCAGTTGTTAGACGAGAAGGGTGGCCCAAGGACATTGCCAGGTACAGACACTCCGATACAAGTGTTTTTGCCAGCAAACGCATTATTGAATATGCGTGATGGTGATCATCTTGAAGTGGGTGATGTATTGGCTCGTATTCCGCAAGAGTCATCGAAAACACGAGATATTACAGGTGGTCTACCTAGAGTTGCAGATCTATTTGAAGCTCGTAAGCCAAAAGAATCGTCAATATTAGCTGAAATAAGTGGTGTTGTGAGTTTTGGTAAAGAGACTAAAGGTAAAAACCGTTTAATAATTACACCTCAGGATGGCTCTGAACCATACGAAGCCTTAATCCATAAATATCGTCAGCTCAATGTATTTGATGGTGAAAGTGTAGAAAAAGGTGAAGTTATCTCAGATGGCCCATCAAATCCGCACGACATATTACGCTTGCTGGGCGTGGTAGCATTGTCTAAGTATATAACTAATGAAGTGCAAGACGTTTATCGATTGCAGGGTGTTGTTATAAATGATAAACACATCGAAGTTATTGTTCGACAGATGCTTAGGAAAGTAGAAATAAGTCAATCTGGTGATACTGAGCTCATTAAAGGTGATCAGGTAGAGTTCGTTAGGTTCCTTGAAGCAAACGAAAAAGCTGACGCAGCAGATAGAATGCCAGCACGAGGCGCTCGCCAATTGCTTGGTATTACTAAAGCATCATTAGCAACAGAGTCGTTTATATCGGCTGCATCATTCCAGGAAACCACTCGAGTATTAACTGAAGGTGCTGTAACCGGTAAGCGTGACTATTTACGTGGACTGAAAGAGAATGTTGTCGTTGGTCGCTTAATACCTGCTGGTACAGGTTTAGCGTATCATAGTGAGCGTAAGCGTAAGAAATTATTGAAATCTACTAAAGTTGTTGATGATGGTCTGGGCGTGAGCGCGCAAGATGTAGTTGCAGCCCTAAGTGCTGAACTTAACAAAGGCTAGTTGAAGAAACTTATTTTACCTGTCAGCTGTTCGGTTGACAGGTAAAATACTTTAAGCTGTTGGCTACTGATGTACAAAAAAACAACAGTAAGCTTGACAGTGACGAAGGGCGTGATTAGACTGCGCCCCTCAACTTTAATGTGCCCATTTTTTGGGCGCTTTATTTTGTAAATTTATATGTTAATTAGTGGAGTTTGCTTACATGGCAACGATTAATCAGTTGGTACGTAAGCCTCGTAAACGTGTAGTCGCGAAAAGTGATGTTCCCGCGTTGCAGGCTTGTCCTCAGCGTCGTGGCGTATGCACACGTGTTTATACAACGACACCTAAAAAGCCTAACTCGGCTTTGCGTAAGGTTTGTCGTGTTCGTTTAACGAACGGTTACGAGGTTACATCCTATATTGGGGGTGAAGGTCATAACTTACAAGAGCACAGTGTTGTTCTTATTCGTGGTGGTCGAGTTAAAGATTTACCGGGTGTTCGTTATCACACAGTTCGTGGTAGCTTGGATACTTCAGGTGTTGCTGATAGACGTCAGGGTCGTTCTAAATACGGTGCTAAACGTCCAAAAAATTAAGTATTAGATCTAATATGTAATGTGTAATCAGATTTAATAAATACATTAAGTTAAAGGATAAGAGTAAGGCCATGCTGAAAGTAATACTTTCAAATGCTTGGGCGAACCTGAAGACCTTTGCTACTAAAGAGGGCTTGTCATGCCAAGAAGAAGAGTTGTCGCCAAACGCGAAATACTTCCTGATCCAAAATTCGGAAGTCAGCAGTTAGCTAAATTTATGAACATGGTTATGGTTCATGGTAAAAAAGCTGTTGCAGAAAAAATTGTTTACGGTGCATTTGAAACAGTTGCATCAAAAAGTGATAAAGATCCATTAGAGTTATTCGACAAAGCGCTAGAAGCTATTCAGCCAATGGTTGAAGTAAAGTCTCGTCGTGTAGGTGGTGCAACTTATCAGGTGCCAGTAGAAGTTCGTCCTGCTCGTCAAATGGCTTTAGCTATGCGTTGGTTAGTTGAGTACTCACGTAAGCGTGGTGAAAAATCAATGGCTTTACGTTTAGCTGGTGAAATTATGGACGCTGCAGAAGGTAAAGGTGCAGCGGTTAAAAAGCGTGAAGATGTGCATAGAATGGCTGAAGCTAACAAGGCGTTCTCTCACTACCGTTTCTAAGATTAGTTTTGAATACAGCCTGCATTTATGCGGGCTTTTTGTGTTGATAAGGGTGTAAAAAGTGGCGAGAAAAACTCAAATCTCTCGATACCGCAATATTGGTATCTGTGCTCATGTTGATGCGGGTAAGACCACAACAACTGAGCGAGTGCTTTTTTACACCGGCATGTCTCATAAAATGGGTGAGGTTCATGATGGCGCCGCCACCATGGATTGGATGGAACAAGAGCAGGAGCGAGGCATTACAATCACCTCTGCTGCGACAACTTGCTTCTGGTCCGGGATGGATAAGCAGTTTGATAAGCACCGCATCAATATTATCGATACGCCTGGCCATGTAGATTTTACCATAGAGGTAGAGCGTTCGCTTCGTGTGCTTGATGGAGCAGTTGTTGTCTTGTGTGCTTCATCGGGTGTTCAGCCTCAAACAGAAACTGTTTGGCGGCAAGCAAATAAGTATGAAGTTCCACGCATTGTCTTTGTAAATAAGATGGATCGTGTGGGAGCTGACTTTCAAATGGTTGTAGATCAACTTAAAGAGCGTTTGGGTGCAAACCCAGTTCCCCTGCAGATGATGATTGGTTCTGAGGATGAATTTCAAGGCGTAGTTGATTTAATTAAAATGAAAGCTGTTTTCTGGGAAGAAAAAGATCAAGGCATGAGTTTCGAGTATGCCGATATCCCGGAAGATATGGTCGACGTATGTGATGATATGCGAGAATTTCTCGTTGAGTCGGCAGCTGAGGCAAACGATGATCTGATGGAAAAATACCTAGAGGGTATTGATCTAACAGAGGTAGAGATTAAGTCAGCAATTAGGTCGCGAACTCTGTCGAATGAAATTATTCCAGTTGTAGGTGGTTCGGCCTTTAAAAATAAAGGTGTTCAAGCTGTACTCGACGCCGTTATTGATTTTTTACCTTCGCCAACTGAAGTTAAAGCAATTGAAGGGGTGTTGGATGATGACTCTCTTGCGTCTCGCGATGCGGATGATAACGCTTCCTTCTCGGCTTTAGCTTTTAAAATTGCGACCGACCCTTTTGTAGGTACACTAACGTTTATCCGAGTTTATTCCGGTGTGCTAAGTTCAGGTGATTCGGTATTTAACCCTATTAAAGGGAAAAAAGAGCGGATCGGTCGTATCGTGCAGATGCATGCCAATAATCGCGAAGAAGTGAAACAAGTTTACGCGGGTGATATAGCAGCAGTCATCGGTATGAAGTTTATCTCCACAGGTGATACCTTGTGCGATTTAAATGACAAAATTATGCTTGAAAAGATGGACTTTCCTGAACCCGTTATTTCAGTGGCGGTAGAACCGAAAACTCAAGCCGATCAAGATAAAATGGCTGTAGCATTGGCAAAATTGGCTCAAGAAGATCCCTCGTTTAGAGTTAGTCTTAATGAAGAAACTGGACAGACAATTATCTCCGGAATGGGGGAGTTGCATCTCGATATTCTAGTCGAACGTATGAAGCGTGAGTTTAGTGTTCAGGCTAACATTGGTAACCCTCAGGTTGCGTATCGTGAGGCGATTAAAAAGACATGTGAAATAGAGGGTGAATTCATTCGTCAAACGGATGGGCCGGGTATGTATGGGCACGTCTGGATACGGTTTGAGCCTTTGGAGTCTGATGAAGAAGGTTTTATCTTTGTCAGTGAAATTGAAGATGGCTTGATACCTAAAGAATTTATCCCGGCTGTTTCAAAAGGTGTTGAGGAGCAAATGTGCAATGGCGTATTGGCCGGTTACCCCATATTAGGTCTTAAAGCGACTCTTTATGACGGCTCCTTTCATGATGTTGATTCAAATGAGATGGCGTTTAATGTTGCTGCAGGAATGGCAACAAGAAAATTAGTTGAAAAAGGTGATGCGGTATTGCTTGAGCCTGTTATGAAGGTTGAAGTAGTGACGCCAGAGGTAAATATGGGGGATGTGGTAGGTGATTTGAATCGCCGCCGTGGTCTCATACAAGGAATGGAAGATAGTTCGGCGGGCAAGGTTGTAAATGCTGAGGTGCCGTTATCTGAAATGTTTGGTTATGCTACGGCGCTGCGTTCAGCGACACAGGGTCGGGCAACTTATGCAATGGAGTTTTTGAAATATTCAGAGGCTTCGAAAAACATTGCAGATGCAATTATTAATAGAACTTAAATTAGTAACACTAAAATTAGGAGTCGATCGTGGCTAAAGAAAAATTTGAACGGAATAAACCACATGTTAACGTAGGTACTATTGGCCACGTTGATCACGGTAAAACAACATTAACAGCTGCGCTTACGCGTGTGTGTGCTGAAGTTTGGGGCGGCGAGTTAGTTGACTTTGCAAACATTGATAATGCACCTGAAGAAAGAGAGCGTGGTATTACCATTGCAACATCTCATGTTGAGTATGATTCTCC
>Ga0209495_1001390_pt1 | contig 16910 bp, 13 predicted proteins | sample EN1Hudsemesocosm_FD_184629 | JGI IMG/M metagenome (GOLD analysis project Ga0209495, IMG submission 184629) | Methane-oxidizing microbial communities from mesocosms in the Hudson Canyon - EN1E Hudson Canyon (SPAdes) (version 2) | ecosystem: Environmental > Aquatic > Marine > Cold seeps | place... | reverse complement strand
GATATGTGATTGATTCAAGCTCATTCCATGCTAATCGAACATCCTGTTGAATTTCACGTTTTGCATTATTGGCATTTTCTTTTGCTTGTTCGCTGAGAAACTCAGCTTCATCAATACGTGCTATATCTGCGCCACCGTTGAGTAGGTTGTAACGCATGCGAAACATTGCTAAGGCATCATTATTATGCCCAGATAAGCCATCTAGATTATTATCTGCGCTCATTGACAGCTCTAGATCAACGCGTGGATGCATCGGTGCATTTGTACCTTGTTGGTGTGCTAATGCTGCTTCATGAGTCGCTATTGATGAGCGTAATGCTGGGTGTTGGTGATAGGCGATTTTTATAGCGTCATCCAATGTGGCAGGGGCACTATTGCAACATTCATCACTTGGGTCAACGAGTGAGTCTGCTTGCTCACCGATGATGCTGATGTAGTTTGTCTGAGCATCGGAAAGGTTGCCTTGGTTAGCTAATAAATTAGCTTGTGACAGTGCAACACGTCCTGTTGCTTGAGCTACATCAACCTTATTGCCTACACCGCTATCAGCACGTAATTTTATTTGTGAAAAAATTCGCTCATGATTTTCCAGATTATCTTCTGTTAAAGAGAGTAATTTTTGGCTACGTAATATATTTAGATAGACTTGAATAGCTCTGAGGCTAGTCGTTTCGACGATGTCGGTTACGCTATAACCAGCAGATTCAGCAAGCGATGACGTCTGATCTACAGAATTTTTAGTGGCAAAACCATCATAAAGCATTTGGGTGGCTGTTATTTCAGCTTCATCTCGGTGAAGAGATTTATTATGGTCTGGTCTGGTAGATGAATTATCGGACCTTTCATACCCAGTGCCTAGATTCAGGTCTACCTTTGGATAATACCCTGAGCGGGCTTGATCGATAGTGTGATCAACACTCAGACTTCGATTAGTTTCGGCCTGTATGGTAGGGTTGCTTTTGATTGTTGTATCTACTGCTTCTGTAAGCGTCTTAGCAAGAAGCGGTTGAGATGCTATTAGGCTAACACTTAGAATAGAAGCTGATAAAGTCAGCAATTTAAATTTAGGGATCATTTCAAAATTCCGTCTGTTAGCGTAGGTCGATTTCGACACGACGATTCATAACTTCTACAGTGTCATCAGGAGTGCTGACAAGTAGTCTATATTCACCTTCAGACGAAATACGAATAACATCAGTAGATACGCCGAGGTTTATTAGGTCTTGTTTCACTCGCTCTGAGCGTCGCTGTGAGAGGGTGTCATTATATTCATTTGAAGCAGATGTATCAGTGTGACCACTGATAATTACTTGGCGTGGATTCCGTTTAACAATTTCGTTGTAGACCTCTTTTGATTCTACTTCAGACTCTGGCGTGAAAATAGTCTGGTCTAATAAGAAATATAATTTTGCATTATAGGGTTCAGGTATTCTTACTATTTTTTGGGGTTCGGCAACGACTAGATCTGGGACAAGGCAAAAGGGAGCTTCACCTTCGGTAAGTTCAATTGGCGCTTCCACAGACTCACGTAGATCGGATTGAATTTTATCTGGGCCAATGCTGTTTTGAATAGAGCTACACCCAGAAATTAAAAGCACTATGACGAGCGACAAGGATAATCGATATAAAGTGTTCATTATGGATGTCTCTTAAATTTTAGGAGTAGAACAACAGCTAAGGCAAGCCATATTAACATGAAAAGGCAATTATTTTTTACGAAGCCTAGCTATTTCATAAATAGAAAGAATTTTAGGCCTTGAAGAGCGACGATCTTGTTGACGACGTTCTTCTAAACGTTGATGAGGACTACTTTCTTTACCTATTCGACGTAACTCCCTTACATTATCAGAAGTTAATAGCCTTACTCTAGGGGTTCTACGGGATATACTACGTCTTTCCATTCGTCTACGAGGGATGGGTTGGTATTGTGTATCATCTTCATCAAAGTCTATTTCTTTCGGTGAGATATTTTCTGTTGTCATTAAACGGGTAACATCCTAATTGCTTATATTGATAGTCGCTTTAGCATGATGCTAGAACTACTAAATCTATCCTTGAACTCTGTAGAACAGAGGTGAATCTGGCTTTTTTGAAGGTATTTTACTAGAAAAAGTATTTTTTAAAACCCTCCCAAATAGGGGGGGGGTATTTGGCTGATAATAGATTCTGTGATGTTTTTATTGTCGGTGTAGTCGTTGTATATTAAGTTAGATCTGAAAATATCTTAGTGAACAGCAGTTTCATTTATTTAGAGACTCTTTGTGACAACTGAGATCATCCTGCATTGTTGCAATGCTGTGAACGCTGCCTCTGTCCTTCGTTTAGCAAAGCGATCTCGTGCACGGTTGTGGATATCGACTGCACGTCTGCCATATGGGCGTGTTCGACCATGAGGGTTTGATGTCAGGTTATCGGTGTTAAACTTTCTTCTGTCACTTATATATCTGCGATCTTCATAATGCTTGAACGTACAACTACAGCTTGAGTGAGCGCTTGAAAATAATTCAAGAACTTCGCTGTAAAGCATTCGCTTGCCTGCATGTTTTGACAAGGCACAGTTACAGTCATTACCTGGAATGATTTCAATAGCTCGATAATTAATATTATTCATTTTATTTCACCCATTATCGCCATATGGGTCAATTATTTATTAACTAGATTAACAAAGCCTTAAGAAGACCATTTATTTAACCTGTCAGCTAATGAGCTAGGATTTTAGTTGCTGAATGTTACACCCATAAAAAAGCCTCAGAAGAGTAAACTCGCTGAGGCTTTATATTTGATGGTGGCCCGACCTGGAATCGAACCAGGGACACAGGGATTTTCAATCCCTTGCTCTACCGACTGAGCTATCGGGCCATTCAAGGTCGTGCATTAAACCCTGTCGGGCTTACCCTGTCAAGTTTAAAGGTGATTTATTTTTATGTGTAACCTTGTTCGTTGGCTGCTCTCATGGTGTAATGACGAACTTATTTTATGATTTCTTAATATGGATGTGTAATGACGTTACGCGGAAAGTTTGGTTTTTGGTTGATAGTGATAGTTGTAGTGGTTGCTTTCCTTGCGCCTAAGCTTATGGAATCAACAGTCGTAGACGCATGGTTTGAAAGCTATTCAGAAGCGGTTGAGGCTGCTCAAGGTGATGATGAGGAAGATGATGATGAATCTGAGCCAGTTGAAAATATGCAGGTTAGGATTGATGATGAGATCGGTGAGTATGCTGGTATTAAGACCCATGAGTTAACATCGACCGAGTTTTTCCCTGAAGTTAAGGCGCAAGCAAAGGTAATTGATATTCGTTCTATGCTTGAGTTGCAAGCCCGACATAATCAGGCTGTATCGGCGTTTAATGTTGCAAAAGTAGCTGAGCAATCAGCATTACATGAATTATCACGATTAAAAGAATTGGCGAAAGGTACGGGTAGTGTCGCGGCTAAAAATGTGAATTATGCGCAGGCTACCTATAATGGAGAAAAAGCAAAGTTACAGGGTTTGAATTTTGAGATTAGGGCTGTTCGAGATGAAACCAAACAATTATGGGGTGATACTATTTCAGCTTGGGTTTTAGACTCTAACTCTAAAGTATGGAAAAGACTTTTAAGCCACCAAGATAGTTTAGTACTGGTTATATTGCCTGTAGATTTATCCTTACCCTCTGAGGATGGCTTTATTCGACTTGCACGAGATGGAATGAGGGATAAAGCACGTAAAGCTTATTTTGTTTCGCCTGCTTTAACAACACAGCAAGAGGTTCAAGGTGAAACGTATTTTTATAAAACTGCGACGGGTAGTTTGCGTGTAGGTATGCGCTTAGATGCATGGTTACCTCAAGGTGAACAGGCTTTAAAAGGGATTTTTATTCCTGAAGATGCAATCGTTTGGAATTCGGGGCAGCCATGGGTTTATATCCAGCTTGAAGAAGATCTCTATCAACGTCGTTCAGTTTCCACAGGGCTTACTGCTGCAGGCGGAGTATTTATGCAAGATGATATTGAGGCTGGCGAACAATTAGTAATACGCGGTACACAAATGCTGTTGTCAGAAGAGTTTAGGTGGCAGATTTTGGATGAGGATGATGATTAATTTGAGTTCATTGTATTTTTCTATCATTTTAACCATGTCTAAATAGAGATTAATCATGCTGTCACATGTTGTTGCATTTTCTGTCCGTTTCCGAGGTGTTGTTGTTGCCTTGGCAATTTTGCTTATGGGCTATGGGATATATAAATTATCTAATTCAAGTTTAGATATTTTCCCTGAATTTGCCCCTAAACAGGTCATTATTCAGACTGAGGCTCAAGGTCTCACCGCAGAACAGGTTGAAGTCTTAATCACTCAGCCTTTAGAAAATGCCTTAGGTGGCTTAGTAGGAACGGAGTCAATTCGCTCGCAATCTATTCCTAGCTTATCGGTTGTTATTCTGACTTTTTATGACAGTACTGATATTTATCTAGATCGCCAGCTGGTCTCTGAGCGATTATTGGGCCTGACGGACGCATTGCCTGCCAATATGGGGCCACCTTTGATGGTGCCATTAGAATCTTCATCGGGTACGATTATGACGATTGGCTTAAGTTCTGAAAAACATGACTTGATGGCGTTACGTGGCTTAGTTGATTGGACCTTGTCACCACGTTTATTAAGTGTGGAAGGCGTGGCTGATATTAATGTCTTTGGTGGTGAAGAGAAACAATTACAGATTCAAATTGATAGTGATAAATTAGTTCGATTAGGTCTGTCGGTTGATGATGTGACAGAGGCTGCTAAAAGTGCAACAGGCATTATGGCAAGTGGCTTTATTGAAAACAGTAATCAACGGATGATGTTGAAGTTGACTGGTCAACCCATGACGGCTGAAGCGTTATCGAAGGTTGTATTACGAAGCACGGATCATGGCACAGTACTTTTAGGTGATGTAGCTAATGTTATTGCAGCCCCTGCTCCTGCAATTGGTGGTGCAGCCATTGCAGGAAAGCCTGGTGTAGTTTTAATGGTGATTGGTCAATATAAGGCTAATACCTTAGCAGTTACTCATGGCATTGAAGCAGCCTTGGCGGAGTTTAAAGGTGGTTTCGAGGCCGATGGTATTACGCTTCATGATGATTTATTCCGGCCCGCTAATTACATTGAATCCTCATTAGAAAATATTCGTGAACATTTAATGGTCGGTGGTGGACTGGTGATGTTGGTGCTGTTCCTATTTTTATTTAATCTGCGAACTGCATTGATCTCAATGACGGCGATTCCCTTATCTTTATTTGCTGCCTTGATCGTATTGTTAGAAATGGGCGTGAACATCAATATTATGGTGCTGGGTGGTTTAGCAATTGCTTTGGGTGAGGTGATTGATGATGCGATCATTGATACCGAAAATATATTTAGACGTTTACGTGAAAACTCTGCCTTACAAAATCCTAAATCGACAATGGATGTGGTGTTTGATGCTTCGATGGAAGTGCGAAGTTCGGTTGTTTATGCCAGCTTTATTGTAATGTTGGTATTTGTACCCTTGTTGACCTTAAGTGGTGTAGCAGGGCGTATGTTCCAACCATTAGGTGAAGCCTATATTCTGGCTATTTTTGCCTCATTAGCTGTGGCGCTGACAGTGACACCTGCTTTATGTCATATATTGCTAACTCGCTGGGGTAAGTTGAGTGATAAAGAACCGCCTCTAGTTCGAATGTTAAATCCTATTTATGGCTGGGTATTGGGACTTGTGAGCCGTTTTCCGAAAATCACTTTTAGTAGTGTTGTTGTATTTTGTTTGACAGGCTTAGCGATTATTCCGTTGTTAGGTGGAAGCTTTTTACCAGAACTGCGAGAAGGACATTACATTATTCACACCGCAAGTGTGCCTGGCACATCTATTGAAGAATCCTTACGAATTGGTGGGCAGATAGAAAAACGTGTGGCTGAAATAGAAGGCGTGAGATCAACTTCACAGTGGGCTGGACGTGCAGAACGTGGTGCGGATACATTTGGTACACATTATAGTGAATATGAAATTGATTTAGTTCCGATGGACGGACCCGAGCAACAGGAAGTATTGGATGAGATCCGTGAAGTATTAGAAGCATTTCCAGGTATCAATTCTGAAGTAAATACCTTTTTGACCGAGCGAATTGATGAAACCATTTCAGGTTATACCTCGCCTGTAGTGGTGAATGTTTATGGTAAGAACCTTGTTGAACTTGACCAAAAGGCACAAGAAATTGCGACCGTTATGCGTGATATTGACGGTGCAACAGATGTGCAACTTCGAGCACCTCCTGGTGAGCCACAGTTAGAAGTTCGTTTAAAATTAGATGAGCTAGCCTATTGGGGCTTAAGACCTGTTGATGTAATGCGCACTGTACAAACGGGTTTTGAAGGAGCGGTTGTAGGCCAAGTTCAAGAGGGCAATCGTGTGTTTGATGTGGTCGTTGTTTTGCCCGCGCAGCAACGCCAGCAACCTTCTGATGTGCTGAAATTACCTATTCAAACACCCTCTGGCATGATGCTTCGTTTGCAAGATGTGGCTGACATTCAGCAAGTATCAGGTCGCTATATGATTTTGCATGCAGGCGCGCAACGTTTACAGACAGTCACATGTAATGTGGCAGATCGTGATTTGGTATCATTTTTTGCTGAATTAAAACAACGCGTACATGATGACGTTAAATTCTCAGCAGACATCTATCCTGAGTTTACAGGGGCGGCAGTTGCTCAAGCACAATCACGAGAAGATCTTATTGTGCATTCAACTTTGGCAGGAATCGCTGTTTTATTATTGCTTTATGTGGCCTTGCAGAGTTTGCGTAATATGTCTTTGGTATTAATTAATTTACCTTTTTCGCTGGTGGGCGGGGTGATTGCAGTGTTATTTACTAATGGCGTTTTATCAATTGGTTCTTTAGTGGGCTTTGTTACTTTGTTTGGTATAACCTTACGAAACTCTATTATGCTGGTGTCTCATTTTCGTTACTTAGTGGTAGAAGAAGGCGCTCCTTGGGATGCTAAAACAGCTATTCGTGGTGCTCAAGAACGACTTCCTTCAATTTTAATTACAGCCTTAGTAACGGCGCTTGCAATGCTACCTATTGCGATGAATTCAGATAGCCCAGGGCGAGAAGTGATGGGGCCAATGGCCAGTATCATCATTGGTGGTTTGATTTCTTCGACAGTACTGAACTTGTTAGTATTGCCAAGTATTATGTTGCGATACGGTAAGTTTGAAAAGTAGTCCCTAATCTTGTTTTGCAACGATAAAGGCTGCAACAATGATAAGGCCTACAATAACTAAGAATAGTAGATCTAACATGAACTCTTAATTAGTGATCGCGAAGGTATTTGTACCCTGATTTCGCTTGTCAGAAAAGAATTGATAGATTTGTTTTAACTCATCAGGTGAAAAACGGATTATGACTAATTGCTGCCCTGAGTGGAGCGCTCTAGCATCAAAGCTCACGCCTTGAGTTTTTATATTGTAGATATAGCTGTTATCTACCTTCTTGTCGAGAATCTTTCCTAGAAAAGAACTTAAGCCAGAAGAAAGTTTTTCATCAGCATCAGATGGAATGACGGCTTGAATAAGATCTTTATTTTGACTTATTCCTTCTAATCGTAATCCTTGGCGGAATTTATCAATAAGTCCCGTTTGAATAATGCCCCATAAGCCTTGCACATCATTTTCAGTAACGCTGTGTAGATAATACAAACTATTCGGATCTTGTGCATTGTCAGGAATCATATCGTTGATGGATAATTCTTGCACACCATGTTCGATGGTTGCCACTAATGATTGGGAAGGTGAAAGTTCAATATTAGCAATATCGGAAAAGCGCGTATGCACGCTATGTTGTTTAAGCAAAACAAGTGTTATTTCAGCATTTTTAACAAGATCTTCCCGGTTGAGTAACTCAGCCAAAGAGGCTGTTAATGTTCGACCATCAGTAGTAATAATCGTTATGGTTTCATTATGATCCTCAATCGTATTGCTTAAGTTGGCAAGTGTTGTTTGAGAACGTTCTTCAATACTGAAATTTAGAGTAACAGGTGTATCAGCAGCAATATTTTTGTCACGAGCTAATTCTTGAAGGGTTGTATTTCGGTGTTCTAGATCGGGCAATGAAATAAGACTGTTAGGACGAACAAATTGATCTTGGTATTCCTTAACGATTACAGATTTATGAGTGGTAGGGCTTAAATTTTCAACAAATACTTTAGCTTCAAGTTCGATTATTTTTTCACTATTGGGGGCTTCAGTATTACCTTCAATAACAGTGAGTGGCGGTAGTTCTTGAGGATCTATAATTTCGATAGGTGGGTTAATTGTATGTTCTGTTCGGGTTGGATTAAGATCAGAATAGAGTAAGTAACCAAAGAGCAATACAACCAGTAAGGCAAGAATAGCAGGGACGAGAGAAGGTTTAGCTGGAGCTGCTGTTTCCATAGTGATATAACCCAAAAGAGTAGATGTTTGCCTCAGAATAAGCCAATTAGTGTTTGTTGATCAAGTGGTTTGCACCAGATTTCGTCAATAGGGAATAGTATAAGCTGATCAATGACCTGTTGAGCATGGTTGGGTGACGTTATTGTGATGAGTGGCAGATATTGCTTGAGAATGTCTTGAACCGACTGGGTGTTTCCGCCATCTTTAGCGAGCGAACTAAGAACAGCATAGATGAGTTGTTTAATATCTGCTTGTGCTAATAAGCTTGGAATACTTTTTATCAGCAGCTTATCAGCGTTGCTGACTAATTGAATGCCAAACGTGTCTAAGAGATCTGAGAAATGTTCTGCAATAGTGATCAATGAGGTATCAACAGTGAGCGTTATAGGTACTAGAATAGGGCGAGAACGAAGTGTTTGTGTCTTGATCGCATTGTCTAGCTGCTGTGCTCGTAATTGTTGTTCAGCCTGCTGAAGATCTAATAGAAGAGGTTTATCTTCGGTCTGAACAATTACATAGCGTTGATGTAATAAGCTTGTGACTTTAGCAAATTGATTATCTATTGTTTCTAATTGCTCATCTGTTTCGATGTGTAAGGGAGCTGTTTGATACGTATTTAAGCTTTCAGCGATGTGTGCTGGATTAGGCTTGTCTTTAACTATTTTAGTTGTCTGTCCCTCATTATCTTGAGCTAAAGCTTCTTGCAATGCGGTTGTGATTAAACCATGAATTAAGCGGGCATCACGAAAGCGTACTTCATGTTTAGTTGGGTGAACATTGATATCAACCCGATCAAGAGGAAGCGTTAAATACAAGACGTAAGCAGCTTGGCGTCCAGCGGGAATCAGAGCTCCATATGCTTGCCTAATCGCATGGTTAATCACGCGATCACGAATTACTCGGCCATTAATGAAAAAGTGTTGCACATCTGTTTGAGCACGGTGTGCCTCAGGTTTACCTAACCAACCATGCAGTGTTATTTCATTATAATCTTGCTGCAGATAAACACTATTATTAATAAATGCCTTACCGCATATTTTAGCGATACGTTGTTGCTGTTGTTCTGCTGTGATGGCAATAGGTAATTTAAATTGACTGCTGGCTGAAAATTTACAGTGGAAACCTACTTCAAACTTGCTCAATGCAAGCCGTTGCAGTGTGGTTAAAATATGGTGTAACTCGGTTTTATTACTACGAAGAAAGTGACGTCTTGCTGGAAGGTTGAAAAATAAATCTCGCACTTCAATCGTTGTTCCTTGAGGATGTGCTGCAGGCATCGGTTTTGCATTATCACCTGTAATTTTCCATGCATGATCACTATTTGGGAGGCAAGAGCTGATTGTTAGTTGTGAGATTGAGGTAATGCTAGGTAAGGCCTCACCACGAAACCCTAGACTGGAAATATGACTCAGCTGTTCGCTTGAATGAAGTTTGCTGGTGGCATGACGACTAAGGGCAAGCGTTAAGTCGTCAGGATGAATGCCTTGGCCATTATCTCGCACACGAATAAGTTGATTGCCAGCACCTTCAATATCAATATCAATTAAGTTGGCACCTGCATCAATACTGTTTTCTACTAGTTCTTTAACAACCGATGCGGGGCGTTCAATTACTTCACCTGCAGCAATTTGATTGGCAAGGTGTAATGGAAGGGCGTGAATGCGGTTGCTGTCAGACATGCGCATCATTTTAACAGTAAGTCATGCTTAAGGAATAAGCAAAATGTCGCCAATTTTGATTTCCGAGCTTTTCAAGCTATTAAAATTCTTTATTTGAGTCATGCTGACTTGGTAGCGTCTGGCAATAATGCTAAGAGATTCGCCTCGACTCACAGTATGCTGCTGAGCTAAGATTTGATTTGGCAGTGGGTTTCGTTGGAAATAGTTCCGAATGCCTGACATCATTGCCCGAGCGAGTTTGTTTTGATGACTTGTACTTTTAAGTTTGCGTTCTTCTTCGGGGTTAGAGATAAAGGCCGTTTCAACCAATACAGATGGGATATCAGGTGATTTCAACACAACAAAAGAGGCCGATTCAACATGTTTCTTATGTACATTGCCTACACGTTTTAACCCAGACAAAACGGTATTAGCAACCTCTAAGCTCGCTTCCAAGCTGGCTGTTTGAGATAAGTCTAATAAAACAGATGCAAGAAGATCATCTTTATCTTCTAAGCTGATACCACCTGCGAGATCGGCAGCATTTTCTTTGTCAGCTAATAATTGGGCCGCTTCACTACTTGCGCCGCGTTCAGATAATACAAAGACGGAAGCGCCTCTTGCTTTTTTGTTTTTAAACGCATCAGCATGGATGGATATAAACATATCGGCATTATTATTCCGTGCTCTTTTTATGCGTTGACGAAGGGTGATAAAGATATCTTTATCTCGGGTTAAATAAGCCCGCATACCAGGTTCACTGTTAACAAGTTTGGCGAGACGCTTTGCAATGGCAAGAACCACGGTTTTTTCTTTAGTCCCTTTTGCTCCAAGTGCACCAGAGTCTTGCCCACCATGGCCAGCATCAATAGCAATAATGATATTACGCTTAGGCATCGTCTTTGTTGATTTAGTAACGGTAAAAACAGGCTCTGGCTTGGTAATTGTTATGTCTTTAGGTTTGGGCGTGATCTGAGGCGGCGTGATTGTTTTTACTACTGTAGGAGCTGGAGCTGTTTTGGGGACAGCTGTGCTCGCGGTGACGGGTTTCTCTGTAGGTTTTGGTGTACCAATCAGATCGATAACTAAGCGGTGAGGATAGCCCTGATTGGGTGGTAATGTCTGGCTTTCAAATTTTACGGTCTGATGTAGATCAAGCACGATACGTAAGGTGTTTTGATCCCATGCTGCATGACGAATCGTGCGGATGAGGGAGTTATCTAGCTTCGGAATGTTTAATTGTTCAGGTCTAGAAGTATGAATAAGATCAATGACAAGGCGATCAGGATTACTCAGAGCGAAGGTTTTATATTCAATTTTATCACTAAGGTCGAAAACAAGACGTGTATTAGCCTCAGATTGCGATAAACGCAGTCCTTCAATATTCGCAGACCACGTGTTGAATGGTGCAATAAGTAATAGAAAGCTCAGAAAAATTCGGAGCATTGGCTTCTTCCTGTGAAAATTTAGGGAGTAGTGTGTTATTCCCTTATCTAAAAATCAAGTGTTGTTTGAGTTGTGACTATTATTTTAAGTCAATGAAGCTGAATAATTACTGAATAGAGTCACATATTACCTTTGCTTCTGCTGATAGCGAGGTTAGTTCTGCGTTACGTGAATGGTTGTGATAACTAAGTGTAATGATGAGATCAGGTTTAGGTAAGAAATTACCTCCTTGGCTAGCCCACTCAATAATGCAAAGTGAATTGTTGCTTAGGTAATCGTCCAAACCTAAATAATCAAGCTCTTCAGGATCGCTTAAGCGATAGAGGTCGAAATGAAAAACTGCTCTATCAGAAAGACGGTATTGTTCAACCAGTGTATAGGTGGGGCTTTTAACGTTGCCGTGATGACCGAGCTGGCGGAGTAAGCCACGAGTTAACGTTGTTTTCCCAGCACCTAAATCACCTTCTAAGTGAATTGTAAAGTGTTGGGAAGGACAAAACTGGGCGATATGTTCGCCCAGTTTTAATGTGTCTGATTCATTTTTCAGATGTAGCTTCATTAACGCGTGGCTAGTAGATGAGGTTCGCCAAATGTCTTAGATGAGGGATAAGATCCATCGCTAACATACCACGTTCACCATCTTGTTCTGCCGCTTTATCCGCCGCCATACCGTGAAGTGTGACACCTACACAAGCGGCATCCATTAAAGGAAAGCCTTGAGCGAGCAGTCCGCCAATGATGCCAGCAAGTACATCACCCATACCGCCACTTCCCATACCCGGGTTTCCCCATGTAGATAAGCGAGTTGGGGTTGTACCGTTATAAATTAATGTACCCGATCCTTTCAGAACGGCAACGCCACCATAACGTTTTTGAAGTTCTTGAACGGCCTTGAAGCGATCTGCTTGAATTTCAGCTGAAGTACAGCCTAATAAGCGAGCAGCTTCACCTGGGTGAGGCGTTAGAACCCAATTGTCATACTTTTGAGGGTTTTTACTCAGCATATTGAGCGCATCGGCATCGACAACCATTGGTAAATTACTATCAATGGCTTTTTGAAATAATTCTTTGCCCCAGTCACATTGGCCAAGACCAGGCCCAACGGTTAACGAGTTTGCCCGTTCGATTAAAGGATCAGCATCATTGGTATCTTCAACGCCATAACACATCAATTCAGGACGAGCTTGGTTGAGAATAGGGCTATGCACTTCTCTAGTGGCAATGCTAACTAAACCTGAACCTACACGTGCACCAGCTTCAGCAGCAACGCGAGCAGCACCAGGCATACCATGATCACCACCAATAATAAGTAAATGACCGTAGAGTCCCTTGTGACCAGTTCGTTCACGTGGCGCTAATAATGCACCATCATTTTCTAAACTGACTCGACGAGCAATGGGAGGGAATTGTTTATATAGTGCTGATGGAATTTGTAATGAGTCAAAACAAACTGAACCACTGTAGTTAGGGCCTTCACCAATAAAGAGACCTTTGTTTAGACCAATAAAGCTTAAACAAACGGTGGCATTTACGGCAATATCCATTGCGCTACCGGTATCTGCATGCAGGCCAGAAGGAATATCTAATGATAATACTGGCGCGCGCTTATTACTGTTAACCGCTTCAATGGCAGATTTATATTCACCTTCAATAGTACGATTAAGGCCTGTGCCTAGTAATGCATCAACAATAACATCCGTTGAGGGGAGCGTGCCTTTAAATTTCTGAATCTGAGTGCCTGTTGCTAATAGTGCATCACGAGCAGCCGTTGTTTCAGCGCTCATCGGATCGTCACCTACTTGGAAGATTACTACACGATAGCCTATTTCTATGGCTTGGCGGGCAAGCTCAAAACCATCACCACCATTGTTGCCAGTTCCGCTGATAATCAGCAATCGTTCAGCTTGGGGCCAATTATTTTTGATAGAGGTTAATGCCGCACTACCTGCTCGAGCCATTAATTTAGCTGTCGAAACATTGTGTTGCTCAGTAACAATAAGATCTAATTCACGAGTTTGCTTTGCAGTGTATAAGTCATGTGGCAAATTAAGCATTCTTTTATTCCAAGTCGGGATTATGTGCATCTATAATAGCCTGCATGAGTGAAATAAATACAGCTTTGACGATGAATGATTTGTTAAAAAAAATGCATATGTGGGCACAATCACTTGGTTTTCAGCAACTTGGCGTTAGTGACGTTGATTTATCTAAATCTGAATCACGGTTTAAATCATGGTTAGAAGCAGGTTTTCACGGTGAAATGGACTATATGGCACGCCATGGGACCAAGCGGAGTCGACCTGATGAACTAGAGTCTGGGACGGTACGCGTCATTACGGTGAGAATGGATTACCTTCCTGAGAATGCAGCAGAGCCGTGGTCGGTGATTAATAATGACCAATTGGGTTTTATCTCTCGCTATGCACTGGGCCGCGATTATCATAAATTGATGCGAAAGCGTTTAGCGCAATTGGCAAAGAAAATTGAACAAGAAGTGGATGAAATGGGTTTTCGGGTTTTTTGTGATAGTGCACCTGTGATGGAAAAAGCACTTGCAGAGAAGTCTGGAATTGGATGGGTTGGTAAGCATAGCAATATTTTAAATCGCGAACATGGTTCTTATTTCTTTTTGGCTGAGATATATACCGACTTACCTTTACCTGTAACCGAGTCAACATCCGATCATTGTGGCTCATGCGTAGCATGTATTGATATATGTCCAACACAAGCCATTGTTGAGCCTTACAAGGTGGATGCGCGGCGTTGTATCTCCTATTTAACCATCGAGTTAAAAGATGCTATTCCTGTTGAATTTCGCTCAATGATGGGTAATCGTATTTATGGCTGTGATGATTGCCAGTTAGCCTGTCCTTGGAATAAGTTTGCTCAAGCAACGGTCGAATCAGATTATTTGCCACGCCATGGTCTAGATGCCCCTCAATTGCTTGAACTGTTTGCGTGGACGGAACACGAATTTTTAACAAAAATGGAAGGCAGTCCCATTAGACGAATTGGCTATGACAGTTGGTTAAGGAATATTGCCGTGGCATTGGGAAATGCGAATTCATCACCGGAGGTAATTAATGCACTGACAATACGATTGGATAGCGAATCAGACATGGTGAAAGAACATATTGTATGGGCACTGGAACAGCATAAACAGGATATTATTTAAGATGGCTAGCAAGAAGGGCATTAACGCTATCGATCTTGAATCACTGATACATATACGTTTGTCTCGTCGAAAAGCGGTGCAATTTGGATTGGGAAGTCTCTTTTCAGCAGCATTGCCATTATCTGCCTTGAGTGAAACGCGTATTAGTCAAGGTGTAAAACAGGGAATGTTAGGGTTTAAATCTATTTCTATTGCAGATTTGATTGATGACGTGATTGTGCCAGAAGGCTATAAAGCAGAGGTGTTTTACCGCTGGGGTGACCCTATTTCTGATGGACCAGCGTTTAAGATGGATGCTTCAAATACAGGGCATGAACAATTGCAACAAGCAGGCATGCATCACGATGCGCTTCAGTTCTATCCTTTATCTGATGATGACCATGGTTTATTAGTGATGAATCATGAATATATTGATGCACAGATCTTACATAGTGATGGCGGATTTCTTGATTCAAGTGAAACGTATACTGTCGACAAAACATTAAAAGAACAATATGCACACGGTATTTCTGTTATCGAAGTTAAAAAGTCGGATGATGGGTGGGATATTGTTCGGCCATCTGTTTATGCACGACGTATTACTGCAACTACACCCATGTCAGTATCAGGACCTGTCGCAGGGACAAACTATATTCAAACAACGGCAGATCCTCTAGGGAAAGAGATATTAGGCACATTGAATAATTGTTCAAATGGCAAAACACCGTGGGGTACTTATTTAACATGCGAAGAAAATTTTAACGATTATTTTGATGTGACCTCGCTTGAGAAAATAGATAAAAAACAACAAAGGGAATGGCAGCGTTACGGGATTAAACAAGGCTACTATGGCTGGTATAAAAATGACGAGCGTTTTAATGCGAGTTTGCACCCGAATGAACCTAATCGCTTTGGCTGGATAGTGGAAGTCGATCCCCTTAATCCTAGTAGTAAGCCTGTTAAGCGAACGGCGCTCGGGCGATTCTCACATGAAAATGTCGCCCATAATATTGGCAAAGAGGGGCGTGTGGCATTCTATTCAGGCGATGATGCTAAATTTGAATATGTTTATAAATTTATAAGCGATAAAGCTTGGGATGGCACACAAGGTTTGCATCACGGGCAGTTATTAGACGAGGGAATATTATATGTTGCCCGCTTCAATGATGATGGTTCAGGAGCGTGGCTACCGTTAGAGTTCGGTCAAGGTTCATTAACGAAAGAAAATGGGTTTAATGATCAGGCCGATGTATTGGTACATGCACGAAAAGCGGCTGATAGTATGGGAGCCACGCCAATGGATCGTCCTGAGTGGGTAACAACGCATCCTGATACGTCTGATGTGTTTATTTCAATGACTAATAATTCTAAACGCGGAAAGGAGGGTAAGCCCGATAAGAATGCAGCCAACCCTCGACACAATAATAAATTTGGTCATATTGTAAAGTTGATAGAAGAAGATGCGACCAGTATATCGTTTGCTTGGGATGTGTTTGTTTTAGCAGGAGATGAAACAAATCAGGGCACAATTAGCGGTGATATCTATGCAAACCCTGATGGCTTAATGATTGACGATCGCGGTGTGTTATGGGTGCAAACAGATGTAAGCTCTAGTAAATTAAATACGGATGATTTTGCCAAATTTGGTAATAATCAGATGCTGGCGGTTGACCCTAACTCTGGTGAAACTCGACGGTTTTTAACCGGGCCTATTGGGTGTGAGGTAACCGGTGTGGCAATGACAGCCGATCTAAAAACGATGTGGGTGAATATTCAGCATCCAGGAGAGGTTCCTGCCCGCTTAAAACAGCGAGGCGTGAAAAAGTCTGCGGTTAAGCCAAATGCTGCGAGTAATTGGCCTGACCATCAGCTAAATGGTAGACCTCGCTCTGCTACGGTTTTAATCACCAAAAAAGATGGCGGGATTATTGGTGACTAGTTTTTCATCACAATGTTTATGGAAGTTTAATAAAGAGTTCACGGTAATGTTGTAATTCGCGAATTGAATCTTTCACATCATCCATAGCAAGGTGAGATGATTTTTTCTTGAAGCTTTTTTCAACTTTTGGTGCCCAGCGACGCGCCAACTCTTTAAGTGAGCTTACATCAAGGTTTCGATAATGAAAATAAGCCTCTAACTCAGGCATAATACGCGCCATAAATCGACGGTCCTGACAGATGCTGTTACCACACATTGGAGATACTCCTGCTGGCACATATT